>Ga0272441_10000570_pt1 | contig 83926 bp, 78 predicted proteins | sample SSMProp6N_FD_193582 | JGI IMG/M metagenome (GOLD analysis project Ga0272441, IMG submission 193582) | Marine sediment archaeal communities from Little Sippewissett salt marsh, Falmouth, MA, United States - SSM-Prop-6N | ecosystem: Environmental > Aquatic > Marine > Wetlands > Sediment ...
CAATCGTTTTTAATCATATTATTATCTTTTTATAGCTTACTCTATCTAATATAATTGATTGGAACGGCTTACCCGTAATACCAATTCATATATAAATATTTTTACATATGTTACAATTTACAATATTCAGAAGGAAGTAGAAATTTTTTTAACTGAAATCTTGAATACCTTTTCTAATGATAATCAATGAAATTTTTTTTTCCATACAGGGAGAAGGCCAATGGGTTGGAAAACCGAATATTTTCGTAAGAATTACAGGATGTAATTTAAGATGTAAATATTGCGATACAAAATATGCATATGAAAATGGGAGGAACATGAGTATTTCTGAGATTATAACTGAGGTTAGGAAATACCCATGCAAAAATATATGCATAACTGGAGGAGAACCATTATTGCAAAATGAAACAAAGGAATTGATACACAATCTGCTAGAAAATAATTACTCTCTTATTTTAGAAACAAATGGAAGTATGTCCATAAATGATTATTTAGGGAATAAAAAGATAATAATTTCATTAGATATAAAATGCCCTTCTTCAGATATGAGTGACAAGATGGTTTATGAAAACTTATCTTATCTTAATCCAAATGATCAAGTCAAATTTGTAATTAGTAATAAAAAGGATTATAAATATGCTAAGGAGATAATAAATAAATATGAAACTAAAGCTATGATTTTTTTTCAACCAGAATGGAGTTTTGACCCAAAAAAAATTTCATCTTGGATATTAAGAGATGGCTTAAACGTGAATCTTAGTTTACAACTTCATAAGATTATTTGGGGAAACAGCAGGGGGAAATAAACCTTGAATAGCAAATGTTTATTTAAATCTCTTAAAAGGACACACAAAGTATATACATTAATAGCGTATTCTTGGTTGAAAATCTTTATAGGTATTATCTTATTTAAGATGTAAATTATAAGAGGTGAAATAAAAATGCAACCAGCAAATATTGCATATGATAGGGCTATAACAGTCTTTTCTCCGGATGGGAGATTATTTCAAGTAGAATATGCTAGGGAAGCAGTAAAAAGAGGAACAACTACCGTTGGACTTAAGTTCAAAGATGGTGTGGTTTTAATTGTAGATAAAAGAATTACATCCCATTTAATTGAACCAAATTCCATAGAGAAAATTTTCATGATAGATGATCATATAGGTTGTGCTACATCTGGATTAGTGGCAGATGCAAGAACTCTCATTGATAGAGCAAGATTGGACGCACAAATAAACGAAATAACCTATGATGAGAAAATCCAGATTAAAACATTGGTTAAACGTATTTGCGATTTTAAACAAACTTATACTCAATATGGAGGTGTAAGACCTTTTGGAACTGCTCTCTTAATTGCAGGTGTAGATGAAACTGGACCAAGATTGTTCTCAACGGATCCTTCTGGTGCATTAATGGAATACAAAGCAAGTAGTGAAGGCGCAGGTCGCAGCGGTGCAATGGCATATTTTGAAGAACATTATAAAGAAAATATGTCATCTGAAGAGGGAATAATATTAGGAGTTAAAGCACTTCATAAAGGTACAGAAGGAAAATTAAATCCAGATGCAATAGAAATAGGTGTTGTTAAAAAAGGTGTTCCATTTCATATATTATCTCAAGAGGAAACCAAGAAATTTGTAACCAAGTCAATTGGAGGTAAATAGTTTTGGTAAGCTTGGATAAAGCTGTTATTGCACGACTACAAAAGAGAGAAGACCATTTTGAAATTCTTGTTGATCCCCAAGCAGCTGGGCAAATAATTGAAGGTAAAGAAATTGATATTCTTTCTTCTCTTGCAATTGATGCAATTTTTAAAGATTCAAAAAAAGGCACACATGCCCCTCAGGAATCTTTAGAAAAACATTTTGGGACTGCAGATATTGAAAAAATTGCAAAAGAAATCATCTTACATGGGGAGATTCAACTTACTACAGAACAAAGACACGAGTTACAGGATAAAAAGAGAAAACGTGTTATTGATTTTATTGTAAGAAATTCGATGGACCCAAAAACAAAAGCTCCTCATCCGCGCCAAAGAATAGAGCTTGCGATGGAGGAAGTAGGAGCACACATCGATCCTTTTAAACCAGTTGATCAACAGGTTAAAATGGTTGTAGAACTACTTAGACCAATAATTCCTATTTCAATGGATCAGGTGAGAATATCTGTTAAGATTCCTTCTCAATTTATCGGCAAAGCATATGGGGCTGCTAGAGGTTTTGGTGTACTAGAAAGAGAAGATTGGCAGTCTGATGGGTCCTGGATTGGAATAGTAAAAATTCCCGCAGGTATGCAAACTGATTTTTATGATAAACTGAATAATATCACCAAAGGAAATGTAGAAACTAGGATTTTAAAGTGATTTTATAAGAGGTAATTATTTTATGCAAGACGAAAAACGCCAGATTGTTTTTCCTAGCCAGATTTTAGGAGACGTAAAATCTAACAAAGCTGGCAAAGGTACTTTTATCGAAAATGGAAAGATCATATCAGAAAGATTAGGTATTTTAAATAAGAATTCAGAGTTTTTAAACGTAATTCCTTTAAAGGGTCGTTATGAACCTGTTATTGGAGATTTTGTAATTGGAATTGTCGAAGAATCTTTGTCTGCCGGATGGTTGGTAGACATTAATGCCCCATCCCCTGCATTTTTGCACACTGAGGAAGTTCCATGGGACGTGGAATTTGGAGATACTGATAAATATTTAAACAGGGGAGATACAATAATGGCAAAGGTCTTAAAAATTGATGAATTAAAAAAAATGCAAGTTACAATGAAAGATAGAAATCTTTTTAAAATTAATAATGGGGATATAATTGATGTCGAACCCTCAAAAATACCAAGGATTATCGGAAAACAAGGATCCATGATTTCTTTAATAAAAAAGTATATCCGTTGTCGAATATTTGTTGGAAAAAATGGAAAAATCTGGGTCGATGCAGAATTAGATAATATTGAAAGGGTCAAAAAAGTTATTGAAAAAATTGAAAATGAGGCAATAAAATTCGGCCTCACTAATCGAATAGAAGAATTATTAAAAAAAGAAGTTAGGAATGTGCAACAATGAAATCTGATAAAGTACTAATCGATGATAATGGAAAACGATTAGATGGAAGAGGTTTTGACGAACTAAGAAATATAAAAATTGAGGCAGGAGTTTTGCATAGAGCTGATGGATCCTGCTATTTAGAATGGGGTGGAAATAAAGTTTTGGTAGCTGTATATGGCCCAAGAGAGGCTATCCCCAGACACACACAAAATTCTCTTAGAGCAATCGTTAATGCTAGATATAATATGGCTGCTTTTAGTGTTGAAGACCGAAAAAGACCGGGTCCAGATCGAAGAAGTAAAGAAATTTCAAAAGTTATTTCGGAAGCACTAGAGAAAATTGTATTAACTGAACAATTTCCTAGATCCTCTATCGACGTTAACATAGAGGTTTTAGATGCCGAAGCCGGCACTCGTTGTGCCGGTTTAACTGCAGCAGGAGTAGCTCTTGCAGATGCAGGAATTCCAATGAAAGACATTCCTGTGGCATGTGCTGCAGGTAAAATTGCAGGAAAAGTAGTATTAGATTTAGGGAAAGAAGAAGATAATTTTGGTGATGCAGATTTACCAATAGCAATTTCCCCACGAACTAATGAGATTCTCCTTCTACAAATGGATGGACATTTGACAGTTGATGAATTTAATCAAGCATTGGACTATGCAATTAATGGCTGTCACAAGGTATCGGAAATTCAAAAAAAGGCAATTTTAGATAAATACCAAATAAAAAAGGAGGAATAATTGATGACAATCGTACCAGTTATTAAAAGAGATTACATTTGCAACTTAGCAAAACAAGGAAAACGTATTGATGGGAGAAAATTTGATGAATATAGAAAAATAATAATTGAGACTAATATTGTTAATAAGGCAGAAGGTTCAGCTAGAGTAAAAATCGGTAATACACAAGTTTTGGCTGGAATAAAAATGGATGTAGGTGAACCTTATTCTGACACTCCTGAGTCGGGTGTCTTAACTACTGCGGCAGAGCTCATTCCTCTTGCATCACCAACATTTGAATCCGGTCCACCTCAAGAAGATGCGATTGAACTTGCTAGGGTTGTTGATAGGGGAGTTAGAGAATCTCAAGTTATTGAATTAGATAAACTATGTATTGTACCAAAAGAAAAGGTTTGGATTATATTCCTAGATATCCACATACTTGATTATGATGGTAACTTGTTTGATGCTGCTTCTCTTTCTGCACTGGCTGCTTTAATGACAAGTAAAATTCCAATTCAGAGAATGAAACCAATTCTAGAAAATTTGAAAGAAAAATTTCCAAACATTGAGAAGTATCTAAATGATCATCCCGAAGATTATCCATTACCACTTAAAGAACCTCCAATTTCATGTACCTCTGTAAAATTTGATAATTTTGTTGTTATGGATCCCTCTCTTGATGAAGAAGAAATTGCAAATGCAAGATTAACAGTTGCAACAGATACTAATGGAGATATTCGTGCTATGCAGAAAGGTTTAAATGGTAGTTTTACTAGGGAAGAGATACAAAAAGTTATAAAAGCTTCTTTAGATAATGGGCGAGAAATTAGAAAACAGTTATCTGAGAACACAGGGTATTAATATGGCAAAGAGAACAAAGAAAGTAGGTTCTGCTGGTCGATTCCAAGCTAGGTATGGAGTTAGAGCACGCTCAAGAGTACGCGAAGTGGAAAATTTGCAAAAGAAAAAGCATTTATGCCCAAAATGTGGAAAAGAGTCAGTAAAACGTGATGGAACAAGTATTTGGAAATGTAGGAAATGTGGTCACACTTTTGCAGGTGGGGCATATATACCAAAAACAACTCAAAGTATTGATGCAGAAAAAATATTAAAAAGTGGAGTTGAGAATACTTCTAGGTGATAAATTATGGTTGGATATAAATGTGGGTTATGTAAAAAATCCGTCCAATTTGATGTAAAAAACATTGGAATTCAATGTCCTTATTGTGGTGGAAAAGTTTTTTATAAAGAACGACCAACTGTAGCAAAAAGAATTAAAGCATAATGAAAAAAATTGCATTATTTACTTTCACATTTGAATCACAAAATAAAGCCAAATTAATAGCCACATCAATTTATCCAGAAGTGAAAGTTAAAATACCTAAGGCAAAGGTTATTTTATCAGTAAATAAAAATACACTGAATCTAAAAATTGAGTCAAATGATATAAATTCATTAAGAGCTGCTTGTAATTCATTTCTACGTTGGATAAATACTGCTGTTACTGTTAATCATATTGTTTAATTCTCGATTGTTTCCTTTCTACCTGGACCTAAGGATATTACTTTAATTGGAATCCCAATCTCCTTCTCAATGAATTTTAGATAATCCTGAGCTTGTTTGGGTAAATCAGAGAATTTTGTAGAGTCTTTAGATATAGTTTTCCATCCATTGTATGTTTTATATATTGGTTCACATTTTTTTACATCTGAAATACTAGCAGGGAAATATTCAATTTTTTTATTGTTCAGATTGTATTTATAACAAATTTTTATTTTATCTAATCCATTTAGAACGTCTAGTTTAGTGATTGCTAGCTTTGTAATACTAGAGATCATGCATGCATGCTTTAACACAACTAGATCTAACCATCCACATCTACGTGGCCGGCTTGTTGTTGTTCCAAATTCTCGACCTTTTTTTTGCAGATGTTCTCCAATATCATCAAACAATTCAGTAGGAAGAGGGCCTTCTCCCACTCTTGTTGTATATGCCTTAACTATCCCTATTATATCATCAATATTTCGAGGACCAATGCCTAGTCCAATTGTTGAACCTCCTGCAATAACATGTGAGGATGTTGTGTAAGGGTAGGTACCAAAATCAACATCAAGCATGGTACCTTGTGCTCCTTCTAAAAGAATATTTTCGTTACTTTTTATTGATTTATTTAATAGTACATGAGTATTTGTAATAAATTTTTTTAATATTTCTCCATATTTACTGTATTGTTCTAGTATATGATTCCTATCAAGATTGTGATTTAACCCATAAATATCGATGATCTTTTGTTTTATTGGTAGTATGTCATTAAGTAAATTTCTTAGATTTTTTTTATTTATCAAATCAATTGCTCTAATCCCTTTTCTTGAAACTTTATCGCTATAGCATGGTCCAATACCTCTTTTAGTAGTGCCAATTTTTTTGTTGCCGAGATACTGTTCATCAGCACCATCAAGTATTTTATGATAAGGCATTATTATATTAGCTCTATCACTTATTAGAAGCTTTGGAGTTATTCCCCGTTCCGTAAGTTCATTAATTTCATTAATTAATATTTCAGGATCGACTACCACTCCATTTCCGATTACCCCAATTTTTCCCTGTATTACTCCTGAAGGTATCAAATGGAGCTTGTACACTTCATCTCCAACTTTAATTGTATGACCAGCATTATTACCACCTTGAAATCTTACGACATATTTTGCATCTTTAGAAAAATAATCAACGATTTTGCCCTTACCCTCATCACCCCATTGGGTCCCAATAACCAATGTAACAGTCATTTTATATCAACCAAAGGCAATACAAAATGTTGTACATAAATATGATGTTCTTTCATTATTTTTTTAAAGAAATTTCTAATTTAGGTGGTTTATCTAAATGTTTTTTTACGGTGCACAAATTAATCGCTCTTATCATTGCTTTTAAATAGGAATCTGGAAAACTCTTTGGAAGATTGATATCAAAGATTATATTTTCAATCATGTGTGTATCTTTATTTTTCTTAAGTTTTAAAAATATTTTAATTTCATCACTTGGAATATTGCGATTTTGGCAAAAATTCAATACATAAATACCTGCACAGGTACCAATTGAGGCTAAAAATAGTGTAAATGGCTCAGGGGCAGAAGCATCTCCTCCCTCCCTTGTAGATTGATCAGTTTTAATAGTAAAACCCTTATATTCTGCATTAACTTTCTTTCCACCTGGAAAATTAATCTCCATATCCATTTTTTTGTCCATCCTTTTTTATTTATTACCTCAATAAATATTTAGAATTTCAATTTTTTCAATTATTATTTTCACATAAATGTTTTTACAAATTTTTAAATGATTTCTCAATCTGGATTAACTATTACGAAGGTTTTATAAAACAGATATTCTATCTTATCGTAAATGCCCGATCAATTGAATATTTTCAATATGCCATCAGATTTTGATATTGAGTTTTTAAAAAGGGAAATCGGAAAAATTTTTCCTTTTTATGATATGAAATTGGATTTGAGAACTGCCGCTTTTTTTTGTAAAATAGATGAAGAAACATTAGAAGAAAAATTTGATTTATTAAGAAAATCTCTTGCCGATAATGGGTATATTCCAATGCTTCGCTATGAAAAAGGCGAGCATGTTATTTATATATTAAAAAAGAGTAAAAAAAAGGAAAAATCCATATGGATTAATGTTTTTCTCTTAATAGCAACAATAATTACAACCACCCTAACTGGTTCTATCTTATACATGGAAGAATTTGATATATATCTAGATTTTCCCCAACTAATACCTAATATTATTAATATTTTTAATGCTGAAAACCTATTTTATGGAGCAGTTTTATTTGCACTTCCACTTATGAGTATATTATTTGTTCATGAGATGGGTCATTATTTCATTTCAAAGAAACATGGAATCAGAGCATCCCTCCCATTTTTTTTGCCAATACCCCCAATAATACCCACTTTTAATATTGGTACGTTTGGAGCACTTATTTCTAGTAGAGACCCAATGCCTAATAAAAAAGCATTATTTGATGTTGGAATAACAGGACCATTAGCAGGTTTCATCGTTGCTATACCTGTAACTATTGTAGGTCTAGCAACCTCTAAAGCTGTTCCAATAAGCGATATTGGTTCAGGAGAGCCAGTTTTAGGCATATCACTTTTATTTTTATTAATATCAAATTTTGTTTTAGAGATACCTGCGGGGTTTGGAATTAATCTAAGTTTAGTTGCTTTTGCAGGGTGGGTTGGATTATTGATTACCTCAATTAATTTACTTCCCGCAGGTCAGCTAGATGGGGGACACATTTTTCGAGCCTTTCTTGGTGAAAAACAAAAATATGCCGGATGGATAGCAGTGTTTATCATGGTTTTAACAGGCTGGTTATTTTTCGCCCTTATAATCGTTTTTATGATGGGAATGATGCATCCACCACCTCTAAATGATACAACTAAACTCGATATGAAAAGAAAAATCTTATTTCTTGTTGCTATAGCGATTTTAATCCTATGTTACATACCATATCCTATATCAGTTTTTTAAACAAAAATAGTAATATTTAATATTCTAAAACAAATTCCAAATTGGGAACATAAAATGAAGACATATCTTACTATCATGTTTAACAGTGAAGGGGCTATACCTTCAGAAATTAAAAACCAGTTAATGAATATGGGTTTTAAGGCAGCCAAAGGTAATTATGATTTTGTGTACGATTGGGCAGAAAATTTTGCCAGTGTTGATGAACTAGTTTTTTTTGCAGATAAAATACATTCTGCGCTAAAAGGGAATAAAGTACATTTCACAATTGAAACGATCTAATATTTCTGCTTTTTTTGCATTTTTATTTTTCCAAGGATCCTGCTGAAAACACCCATTAACGTGTGGTATTCCCATTTAGAAGGCATCGCCCTTCCCATAACTCTTTTAAACAAGATCTTTGTATTATCTTTTTTGTGATTTGGATAATTTATTTCATCTAACAAATTTGAAAAAAAACTGTATAATTTTTCCTTTTCTACACTCCCAATGCTTCTTATTTCTTTTGGGATATAATTAATTTTAATAAATAAACTATAAAGTACTATTGCTACTGCATGTGAAAGATTTAATGACAGATATTCGTTGCTTGAAGGTATCTTAAGCATAATGTCACATAATGCAATTTCTTCATTGTATAACCCATAATCCTCTCTACCAAAGACTAATCCTATTTTTCCTTCAATTTCAAATATTTTTTTGGTAAAATCTTCAATTAGGATTGAGTTTCTTAGTTGTTTTTTGTCTGTTTTATATTCAATTGATGAAGTAGCAACAAGATAATCCATGGTTTTTATCGCGTTAGCAAAAGAATGGAAAATTTCTGCTTTTTCAATTATGCTATTTGCATGCATTGCTCTAGATAAACATTCTTTATTAATATTACATGGATTTACCAGATATAGATTATTAAAATCAAAATTCATCATACATCTAGCAACAGCCCCAACATTACCTGCATATTTTGGTTCTACAAGAATTATGTAAAATTCATCAAGGTTTTTCTTATCCATCAATGTAACCAAGAGATTATTTGATTTTTAACTCTTGTTCCTTCTCTTTTAACATTTTTTGATATTTTGAAGGCAATTTTTTAACCGTGTTTTTTAATTCATAGTGCTTCTTAAGAAAATCAGACCTCTTATCTGTTAAAAGCTCTTCAAGGACAAATTTTCTATCAATAAAGAAGCTGTAAAAGTAATAAACCCCAAATCCAAATATTATCAGACCAATAATTAATAGATAGGCATTCCAATTCTCTAAAACGTATATAAAATCTAAAATTCTCGCATCCTTAACAAAATCATAGAAACCATACCATAAAACACCCATTGATATCAATACACTACCAACGATTATTGCAATTACGCTAAAAATTATAATGAATTCTCTTAAAAATCTTACAATTTTATTTACCATATTTTCACCTTAATAAGTTTTTGCATATCTCATCCATGTTTTTGCATTTTTTCCACAATTTGGGCAAGGTTTTTCACATTCATTGTCCACATAAGGTTCTCCTAACGTATTTCCCTCTAAAATCTCTTCAATTTCTAATGCACAGTTTTCATTTCCGCACCAAGGTAATTCAATAATTCCTTTTTTTCCTTTTGCTTCGTCGATTGTAAGAACCCTGTGAATATTTGAATCAAATAAAACCTTTGCTTTATCAAACAATCTAGATGCAATATTTTCTAATTCATCCTTAATTGTTTTTTCAATTATTGTTTGTGAAACTGATATTTTCTCAAATGTGTCCCTTCTGACAATTACAATCTCATTTTTTTCAATGTCTCTAGGGCCAATTTCAATTCTCAAAGGAACTCCTTTTAATTCCCAATCATAGTACTTATTTCCAGGCGTAATTTCTCTTAAGTCTAAATGTGTTCTTATTTCATTCTTTCTTAGCTTATCATTTAACTTATTACAGGCATCTAACACTACTTTTTCTTTTCCTTTGAAAATAATAGGAATAATAACTACCTGAATCGGAGCAATATCTGGAGGTAGAACAAGGCCTTTATTGTCACCATGTACTCCAACAATAGCTCCTAATAAACGCTCACTCATCCCATAAGTTGTTTGATGACAAAATGCATGCTTTCCTCCTTCTGTTTCATATGAGATTTCATATGGTTTGGAAAAGTTGTCTTTATATTGATGAATTGAACCAATTTGTAATGTTCTTAATGAAGGCATTAATACATCAATACTAATGGTATAATATGCTCCAGCAAACTTATCCCATTCCGGTCTTTTACTCAACATGTAGGGTAAACAAAGTTGTTTTAGGAACCTCTCGGCAATTTCTTGATCCTCTTTTATTTGTCTCTCAGCATCATTAAAATCTCTATGACAAGTATGGGCTTCAAAAAAGTGAATTTCTCTAACCCTGATAAAAGCTCTTGTTTGCTTGGTTTCATATCTAAAAGTATTTACAATTTGATATGTTTTTAGAGGTAAATCTGAATGAGATCTAATCCACAAAGAGAAAATTGGATACATAGCTGTTTCAGATGTTGGTCTTAACAGCCATCTTTCCTCAAGTTCATTGGTACCTGCATGAGTAATCCAATATACTTCACTTCCAAATCCTTCAATATGTTCTTCTTCCTTTTTGAAGAAAGACTCTGGGATTAGAAGAGGAAAATAAACCTCCTGATGATTGGTGCATTCCATTTGTTTTCTGATTAGATTGTCAACATTATTCATTAACTTCCAACCATAAGGTCTCCATACATTCATCCCTTTAATTGGATACCTTTTATCACATAATTGGGTTAATTCAACAATTTCATTATACCATTCGTTAAAATCTTCATTCTTTTTGACTTTAGTCTCAGGCATAGGTCTTACTGTCCAAACAAAAAAGGAGTATTGTTTTTAAAGATAGTGGTTTTATTATGTTCCTCTACCTTCTTTTGCCTTTATTCGTAATTCCTTTGATCTACATCTTCTACATCTTATAGCCTTTGGTGCATTTGTCGCTCCACATTTCATGCAGATTTTCTTATTTAGCAGCCGTTCTACAGCTTCTTGGAATCGTGCCATCCTTAAACGCCTTAAGTATCGGGGAATAATGATTTTATATTTAAATATGATGTTAGATTGTACTTAGGCTATGTGTTATAGACATATATATTAATTTATTTTATTAAGTTGTTCAAGAAAATTATAGAAATATTCTTAACTAGTTAATTATATCCGCGTTGTTGAAACTCCATGAAAGGTAAGACAACATGTCCAAAATGCAAACATGAGTTTGTAATGGATGTGCCAGAAAATAAAGATAAACATGTTATCAAATGTCCTGAATGTCATCATTCTTTTACAATCATACGCACAGCTCATACTACTATATACAATGAGAATGTTTGGGAGGAATATGGAGAACCTAGAAAGACCATTCTTTCCTCGATTAAAAAGAGAACAAATAAACCTTTTATTGCCTCTTTTTTATTGCTCACAACAGGAGTTCTTGGTATTTTAACTGCAGTAATATATCATTCCAGAGAAAATTTGAATATATCTCTAATTGAATCAATTATTTCTAATTTGTCTTGGCTACCATTTGGAAATATCGTTCTTTCAAGTATGTTAGTGATTTTTTCAATTTTTGCACTAATTGGCTCATTAACTGTTTATAAACGGCGCTATTTTTTATTTACTGTTATATGTGCCATTCTGGGTATTTTCTCCATTGGTTTAATAGTTGGACTTATTTTTTCAATTATTGCATTACAACTTATAATTGTCTCAAGAGATGAATTTGAAAATGGAACGAAGGGAAAAGTGTTTTAGAAGTCTAACCTTTGTTTTATTTATTATATTATCAATTTGGATTCTTTTACAATTTTTAGCTCCCTTGTCTCAGCCTACAAATAGCATTGAAGATTTTTCGGGTATTGTAATTTTTCAAGATAATGAAAAATCAATAGAAAAAATGTCTTTTCCATGGAATTTATTATATTCTTCTGGAGATGTTCTTTGTCATCAAAAATCAGAACGCTCAATAATTATTAATGGAAATCAAATGCCTTTTTGTGCTAGATGCACAGCTATATGGCTAGGTTTAACAATAGGATTGGTTTTTATGTTTTTTTATAAAATTGGATTAAATGATAGATTTGTTTTTCTGCTCTTAATAGGATTAATTCCTATCGGTATAGATGGTATTGGACAAATGGTTGGTCTCTGGGAGAGTACAAATATTTTGCGAGTTATTACTGGCCTGATTATTGGGATTTTATGCGGTATAGCTATTGGTGTAATAATAGATGAAATTAAATCATTAAATATTTTTAAATTTCAAAAAGTAGTTAAGTAAGATGAAATATTCCCAAAAGAGGCGATATTTATGGATAAGGGGAGAAATATTTTGTTAATTTTAATATGTTTATTATTAACAATAATATTAGCAACAGCGGTTCAAGCACAAGATGAAATAGATGTTCCTGGCTGGGCTGAGGATTGGGCGAATAATTTCCCAGTTTTAGGACCGACACTTGTAGGATTAGGAATTTTTTTATGTTGTGTTTTTTTCCTTATTCCTTTGATAATTGCAATTCTTATTTGTATCTGGCTTTATAAAGATGTAGAAAAAAGAGGAAAACAAGGAATTCTTTGGGTATTGTTATTGATTGTAGCCACTTTAATTTTTAATGTTTTAGGTTTGATAGTAGTTATAGTGATATGGATACTAGTACGACCCCCGCTAAAGTTATAACTAGCACAATCCTTTCTTTTTTTATTTATATAATCACGTTTAATAACTTATATTATCTATCCATTTTATTGGATTATGACTGAATACTTGTGTATTATGTGTGGAAAAAAGATATACAAAATAAAATCCCCTAGGGGATTTCAATGTTCTAGATGTAATCTGGTTTTTTGCAAAGATTGTTCACCAATAATTGGCGGACTAATAATAAAAAGAAAAGGTTGTCCAGAATGCGGCACTCAACTCAGTAAGATATGAAATTTTTTAATTTATTTTATCGTATCTGCTGTAATATCTTTTGTTTCTTTAGGAAGTTCATCTGGAAGTGAGAAAAATGCTATAATTTCCATTATTTTAGCAATAAATAGTATTAATATCCCTACTAAGATTATTAATGTTATTGCTCCAATAAAATAAACTAAACCAGTTGTTTTGAATATATCCACTTGAGTTTTTTCTGCAATGTTATTATAACTTTTTCTTAAGAAAATCGCTCCTAATATCATCAGAATCCATCCAATTATTAATGCCAATAAACAACCTGCAAGTGCAGCTCCAAAAACCTCCATAAAAGAGGCAGGATCTGTAATATTTTGAGCAACTTCTTGAATGTTAAAAATATCAATTGTTGTTAAAACAGCAAATGTAACAATTGCAAAAGCAGCAACAATTGCAATAATAGTAAATAAGAAAGAATAAAGATAATTATCAAATATTGATTTATCTTTTGATTCATCTGAAATATATTTAATGGCTACAAAAATCATTATAAGTCCCACTATCCCTACTATAGGACCAACGGATGGTACTACCCATCCAATAAGAGATAAAATTGCTCCAATTCCACCTAATAGCTTTGCATTACCTATATTACTCATATTTCTCCTCCTGCCATTTTATTATTAACGCCGTAGCAAATATTGTATTAAAAAACTATCGTTTTATTTGAAATTGAATCTAAAAAATCTCTAATTTTAAAATTTAACCTTTTTTTTTCTTTTCCTTGATAAAATTTTTGGCATAATCTTTTTTACTACATAAATATAAAATATTACTCCATAAATTAATAAACTAATTTGTAAAAGCGGAAAATAATTGTTTGAAAAATACAGTCTAGTAAGATCATTTATTGTATTAAATGGCAATTGTATTATTATTGCTATTATCAGATACTTTATTAGTTTACTAGAATAAATACCATATCCAATATAAACCCCCGATGCTGAATGAAACAAAATAAATCCAAAAGAGCCTATTACAATAAACAAGAAAGTTTGAAGGCTAATAGTAGTAGTCGCTGCAACTGATGTCAATAAAAATGGAGTAAAAACAGCCCCAAATCCAAGACCTAATGATAATCCATAGATAGTTGTTTCTTTTTTACCCTGAAACCGTTTTAAATTCAATACTATTGTTTTAAATAGTTGTTCAAATAGCGCAATGATTATTATGTAAATAATTGCCAATGGAATAGAATATATTCTCACTATTGCTGCAATTAAACCAGTAACTATCCCGATTATAAATGTTAAGAAAATGGTTTTATCTTTATAGTATCCTTCGTATCCTTTAATACTTACATAAAGTAAAATCAAAGCAGGAATTATTCCAAGAAATAGACTTGCTTGTGGTAGTATAAAATCACTCATTTTTATTCTTCCTAGCAAATGATTTTTTGTTATGCAACAACTTATTCAATATCTCTATAAGAACGGGGCTAGTACAACAACTTGATTGATTAACTTTTGGTTTTAAAAAATTAAAAACACCTTCGGTTACAATTTAATTCGATTGTTTTATAAATTGTTATCGTTATACTTTTCTTAAAGGCGGATGTGGTTAGAATTATATTAATACATCTTTAAGACAGATGAAGGATATTAAATGAAAATCGCTCATTTCTCGTGGGAATTCCCCCCAGCAATTTGGGGTGGATTAGGAACATTTGCATTAGAATTAACACAAAAACAGGCAGCTATGGGTAACAACGTCACTGTGTTTGCATTAAATGATAAAAACAAACTGAAAACATCAGAATGTTGGAATAAGGTTCAAGTGTATAGACCAAGGACTTTAGATCTTACTTCTACCTTAAGTCTATTTTCCAATAGTGATGTAGGATCTTGGGGTTCAAATTTTAAATTCTTTGCAGACGTAATGGATTACAATATAAATTCCGCATCTCAATTAATTAAAACAATTGTTAGGAAAAATGGGCACTCTTTTGATATTATCGACGGTCATGATTGGTTAGGTATTGTTGGGGGAATGATTGTTAAGAAAGAATTGGAAATACCTCTTATGTTTCATGTTCATTCAACCGAAGGAGGACGTTCTGTTGGTGGAGGTTCTAGCACTATTAAAAATATTGAGTTTGAAGGTAGTCAATTTGCAGATTGTATAATAACTGTATCTCATGCAATGGTTGATGAGTTGAAAAGAATTGGTTTTCCCAAAGAAAAGATTCGTGTTTGCTGGAATGGAGTTGATCCAAATAAATACGATTCAAAAAAAGTATCTGCCGAAGAACGTGAAAAACTTAGACGGAGTTACGGGATAAATAAAAATGAAACCATGCTCTTTTTTATTGGTCGTTTGGTCACTGTTAAAGGAGTTGATAAGTTAGTTAGAGCTATGCCAAATATATTAGAAGATTTTCCACATACTAAGCTTGTGATATTAGGGATAGGAGATATGGAAAATAAGTTAAATTCTCTTATAAATGAATTAGATTTAAAAGATAAAGTAATTATTCGTAATGAATTTGTAAATGAAGAAGTAAGAATACTACATTATGCATCATCAGATATTGTCGTTTTACCTTCATTGTACGAGCCGTTTGGTATTGTTTGTACTGAAGCAATGTCGATGGGAAAACCTGTAGTTGTAGGCGCTAGAGGAACAAATGGGATGAGGGAACAAATAATTCCAGATGGCGATGACCAATGTGGCATACATATAAATCCGTTTGATCCAAATGATATCGCTTGGGGTGTTAAAGAAATAATGAAATCCAAGCAAAATAGCATATTAATGGGTGAAAGAGCACGCAGAAGAGTTGTTGAGCAGTTCAGTTGGGATAGTGTAGCAGATAAAACTCTAACTATTTATAATGAATTTGTTAAATAGAATAATAATACCTTAATCCCTTTTTTTAAAATCAATATATAAAGAAAGTGATTGTGTTAGCGCAAGATAAAAAGATAATTTTTCACCTTGACGTTTTGCCAGATTATATTTAAATATGTTTAGTTAAAAGTAAAAACCTATAAAAGGAGTAGATGAAATGAAAAAAAAATATATTCTAATAAATAGTATAATTTTTATTCTGCTTTCCTCGGCATTTTCTGGTTGCATATCCTCTGATAATGTTTCAGCTACTGAAATAAAAATGTTTACTTTAGATTCTTCAATAGATATCAATACATATCGCTTTTTGATGGATATGGTCATTTCTACAGATATGGGCGGATCAAAAATAAAAATGAATTATTATGCAAATGGTGCAGTTGATATAGACGAACATAAACTGATGATGGAAATGAGAACATCAACCATAGACTCAGTTGAAATGGATTTGTTGTATTACATTCTTGACGAAACAGTGTTTATTAAAATGGATTATTTTGGAAGTGAACAATGGATGAAAATGAATTTTTCAGATTACAATGTATCTTGGGATTCATATGATCAAATGAGCATGCAGTTAGACTTGTTGGATTATGGGGAGGTGGAAAGATTAAATGATGAAGTATATGACAATGAAGATTGCTACGTATTAAAAATAATCCCTGATTTTGAAAAATTGTATAAAATATTAATGAATCAACAGGTATTAAATAATGGAATGATTCAAGATTTTGCTTTATCAGATGTGATAAAAGATTTTTCATTGAAATTATGGATATCAAAGGACAATAATTTGATATTAAAAGCATATGAATATATGTCAATGGAAATAAGCCTATTTGGCTATACTTATTCAATGACATTTGAAATTAATATAAAATTTGCAGATTACAATGAACATGTAAATATTGAACTTCCAGAAGAAGCCCAAAATGCTGTTTCTTATCTAAATTATATATCTGGTGTATCATCCTCCCCTCCTGCTTAAAAAAATCATAATCTCTTTTTATAAAAGTTTATATATCTAGAACTATCAATCCAAAACTTCTTTTCCTTCTTTATCAATTTCTTTATTTTTTATCCTTGTTGAACTAATTGGTTTTTTATCAAATGCTAAAACAAAAGGAATTTGAATGATTCTTAGGGTCTTTTTCCCTCCTCTTATTCTATCTTTATTAATCTTTTCTGCGTTTTTAAATGTCTCCGGTGAAACAATAATTGCATCAAGATCCATATCAACAGCATAGCCGTACATATCACGTATTGCAATAATTACTGAGCGATTATTGTACTTTTTAGTTAATAAATATTTTTCAAGGTTTCTTTTTCTTTCATTTAAAGAGACGGAAAATTTTTTTTTCTTTAGCATTTCCCCTTCAATAATCCCAATAAAAATGGTTCCATTCTCCCCTGCTATTTCAAATGCTTTGTCCAATAGTTTTTTATGCCCTTTCTGCAGAATATTAAAAGTCCCACCAACACATACTTTCATGACTTTCATCTTTAACAACTAACTTAATAAAAATCTTTACAATATTTTTTTTATCTCTGTTAAATAATACAATTATATGAGGGAGAGATATTGTAGCGAGATTGCTGGAAATCATTTTCTAGTTTGTTTGATACTACAAAGCTATTAACTTCGACTTTTCTCTGTAAATTTCATTGATAAATTAAACAATTTTTTTTAATCTCTTATTTTTTCATTATTAATTGTTACTTATATTGATGTTTATATAATGGAGATACATGTTGTTTTAATTAGTAAAATCTTACATTTTGACATTTTAACTGGGTAATTTTATATATAAAATGTAAAGAATTCATGTATTATTAACTGAAACTTAAAGTTAAAAAGAGGCAATAAAATGAGACATGCACATAGTAAGATTGGAGAATATGGAATAAGATGGAAACCAGTTGATGGTTACATAACAAAGAATGGTAAAAAGATAGCACCTCATTATAGGAAAGTAGAATTCAAATGGCCAAAACATAATTAATCCCCCCTCTACTTTTCTTTAAATGTTTTTAGACATTTGTTTCAGCAAAATAACCAACGCAGATTTTTATATTACCTAAATCTTGAATTTCAAACACTGTTTAAAATTTCAATTTAAATATATTTAAATTCAAGATTTACGCCGAGGGGGAGATTCGAACTCCCGAGGGGACGAGTCCCCACGAGCTCTCCAGGCTCGCGCCGTACCGGGCTGGGCCACCTCGGCAAAAACAATTGGGAAATACGATTTACTTTTTATGTTTTTTTCCAGATAGATGGATATGTACCTTTATTCATCAATACTCTATCTAAATTTGCACACATTCCTGAGTCCTTTTGTATTATTTGTTCCGTGGACATTAGGACTGTGACTAATGCTACAACCTCGTTTTTTAAAGTCAATACCGCAGCTTGATCGCCCTTTTTTATCTCTGTATCGATTTCAACTATACCAGGGATAGCTAAATTAGCCCCATGACATAGAGCATCCACTGCCGAATCTCTAATGACTATTTTTGGTAAGTGCTCAAAAAGCTTAATTAACGGCTGAATTTTCAATCGAACATCTCCCTCATCATTTTCTTCCTTCCAAAAAGTATATGCATCTTTTACATCTTGAAGTGTTACTGAAGAATCCTCTGTTAGACATCCTACTCTAGTTCTTCTTAACTCAGATAAATGAGCACCACAACCTAGCTTCCTTCCAACATCAACACAAAGTGTTCTAATGTACGTTCCACCCTCACAACCAACTCTAAATAATACATCGGAATCTTTTATTTGAATTATATTAAAATAATAAATTTCTCTTTTTCTTCTTACTCTTTTAACAGCTGAACGTAAAGGTGGTATTTGATAAATCTCGCCGATAAAACTGTCGCAAACCGATTTTATTTTATCCTTTTCAACATTCTTATGTAATTTCATTATGCCGATATACTCTTTTCCTGCTGATAATAAAACTTGCAATGCCCTTGTGGCTTCCCCTACGGCTATTGGAAGAACGCCTGTTACCGCCGGGTCTAGTGTTCCACCATGACCTGCTTTTTCAATTTGTAAAATCTCCTTTACCCATGCATCGACCTGATGAGATGTCGGTCCACTTGGTTTGTCCAAGTTAATAAATCCATTTTTAAGAAGTTCATTAACAGTAATTTCATCTGGATATTTTCCATAATTTGGATTTGTCTTTGCAGAGACTTTGATTAATCTTTTCCTTGGCATATCAGAAGGTAGCATATGTTTTTCCAACCAAAATTATTCAAATAAATATTTGTTTGAAAAATAACTTTTATCTCGATTTCTCTACTATAATATTAACGATTTTTTCTGGGCTTTTATCAGATGTGTCTATTACTAAATCATAGATTGAAAGGTCATTTATATCTATATCATAATAGTTTCTATATCTAATAGCTTCACTTTTTTCTCTTTTTAATATTTCATTTTTCCTTATCTTAAAATCCCCCTTTTCACGATTAATAATTCTATTGACTCTGGTATCTAAATCTGCTTCTAGAAATATTTTAAATGCAGAAATATTATTTCTAAATGCTATCCATCCAGATATTCTACCATCAAGAATTACATTCCCTTTTTTTAGGATTTTTAACTGATAACCATCTAATTCTCTATCAACATCTTCATTTTTTTCACAATGTTTACCAAATTCAATTAAATTCATATTGTTTTTTTTAGCCATTTCACGAAAAATATTTCCAAAATAAACATATTTTAAGCCAAGTTTTTTTTCCAAAAGTTGCGCAACAGTGGATTTTCCACTTCCAGGCAGGCCACTGATAGTAATTATAGTCATAATACCCTATTTTAATGAGGGTTTAATGTTTTTCTTTAAGTTTTTCCACCAATCTGACCAACTTAACCATTTAAGACCTTGTCTAATTAATTGGCCTACAACCATTGAGAATAAAAGATACAGTAAAAACCAGCTTGATATGGTAAATATATTGCCAATTATTGGCACCCTAGTAAATAATGAAACCCCATTTGCCCAAGGGACGGTAAAAAAATAATAATTTAATCTCCCTAGAAAATACATCAACCAAATAAATATTGGAGCGATAAAAATAAATAAGAAAAACATCGGTTTCATCATACCACTGGAAGATTCTGTAGTCATTTTCATAATCTGTGGTTGCATCTTCATTAATTTGTTAACTCTATTTGTATTGCCTTCTTTTCTAGCTTTATTTATCTCCTTTTGAAATGCTCTACTAGCTTCCTGTGCCTTTCCCATCGCTTTCCAATCTGTAAATAAATTCGTAAAAAAGGAAGAAAGAAAAACAACCAATATTCCCGCTAGAATAACAGTAAAAATTGGATAATTACCACCAAAACCAATGAGGGGGTAAAAAACTGAATTCAGAAATACTGCAATTGCACCCCTAATGTTAGGATCACCAAATATAAATATCATTAGAAATAACAGTAGCATAAGAATTAATAGCTGACTTCCTTGAGCCTTTTCATTCATATTAATCAACTCAATACCGGTGAAGCATCTTTTACTGCATCATCAATTGCGTTATCATGATTAAATACAATTTTTACAGTTGCACCGGATAATGCCGAATATGCCATTGCTGCAGCCCTATTTATTTGTTGATGCTCAGCAATTTTTTCTTTTGTATCGGGATCTCGGTTTCTAGTTTCATCTGATGCTCTCCGATTATATATTTCTTCAGGGTCTGCTTCAACCACTACTATAGCTGTAGGATTCAGTTTCTTTACAACCCATTCTGGTAACCCAGGCATGTATCCTTTAGGAGTTTTAACAGTACAATGTGTGTCAAGAATCACATTTTTCATGCTTGCGACTTTCTCAGCAGTAAGTATCTGAAGTTCCTTCTGTTGATCTAATGTAAGCTTCCTCATCTCATCTCTATCCTGAACCAAACCTCTTTCTTTGGCAATGTCAATCATTACTGTTCCAAATGTTACAAATTTTATATCCATTCCTTCAGCTGCTTTTTGCATAACTGTAGTTTTTCCAACGCCAGGTATGCCAGTAACGACTATAACTCCCATGATAAACTACTCAGCTCCAAAGAATCCTCTCAAAACAGGATGCATTTCCATTGCTTGTTCTTTTGCAATTTGTTCATACATTTGAATCATTATTCCAACTGTAAGTAGAACTCCTGTACCACTAGCATTTCCAACAGTTCCCACAGCATCTGCAAAGCCTGCTAAAGCTCCTACCATAGCACCACCAATAACTGTCACAACTGGAATATATCTTTCAAGAACACGTCCTAAAACTCTTGGATCTCTTCTGAATCCAGGAATTTGCATACCTGAACTTTGAATTTGCTTTGCTACAGCTCTTGGCCCCATGTCAGTTGTTTCAATCCAGAATTTGGCAAATAAAGTTGAACCAAAAATCATTACTGTCAAATATACAATGACTTTCAAAGCATACTGCCATGCGGCATGTGCACCAGGAACACCCCCACTAAGTATGGGCATAAACCAACTATTAATCCCATTAAGACTTGAAAGATACCATGCTCCCCCTGCTATAGGTGCTGTAGATCCAGCAGCCGTATCATATGCTCCAATCCACCACTGATGCCCGATTAATGGAAGATTACTCATTGTTGGGTGTGTATAAAATAATAAAGCAAACATATTAATATTTGCTAGAAGGGCAGCCATTAAAATAACAGGGATATTTGAAGCATAAATTAATCTGATAGGGTATCTTCCCCTTGCACCTCTTACTCTACCATGAGCCAAAGGTAACTCTATTCGCGACTCTTGTGTATAAACAACAATTAAGAATATTATTATTGTTCCTATAACCGGTACTAAAGCATTTTGAAATCCTTGATTGCCAATAAATATCCATTGAAATCCATACTCAACCATTTCTCCAAGACTCAATTGAGAAGCAATATAATATGTTCCAGGGATTGCACCTGCGGGGGGATTATAAACACTCTGTTCTACTAAGGTTTGGGTTGGTAACCAATTGAATAAACCTGTAAAAATAGATTGAGAAACACCTGCAGCAATAAATAAAGATACACCAGATCCTATTCCCCATTTTGAGATTAGTTCATCCATTAGAAAGACGAGAAATGCTCCCATAAACAACTGTGCAATAATGATACTGCTAGCCCAGGTACCTCCTACCATACCAACTAGACTTTCACTTGGGCTTAGATATCCATAAACTTGAGGAACTGCTTCAACAAGTATCATTACAATCACTAGTACTTTTTGAGTTCCTTGATATATTGCCTTGTCTTCCTTTTTAGTTAAATCAAGTCTTATTATTTTTGCACCTACAAATAATTGTAATATAATTGATGCAGTGACAATTGGACCGATTCCTAGATGCATGATAGATCCGGATGCACCTGCCATAATGGCTCGAAATCCGGAAAACATATCTAGTACGGTTCCACTTACACCATAAATCATAACGTTTGTTAAAACAAAATAGATAATTAAACAAAGAATTGTCCAACTAATTTTTGTTCTAAAATGAACATGACCTTCTGGTTTTGAAACAGCAGGCCATCTTTCAATTAAAGGTTTTAATGAATATAATCGACTCTTTTTTTCTTCTGCCATAGATAAAACCTTATTCTATTTTTACCTCACCGTTTTTTTCAGATATCTTATCTATTGCCTTTTGCGATGCTGCCTTTACCTTAATTGATAAAGGTCTGCTGATAATTCCACTTCCTAAAAGTTTATCAAAACCTTCTTTTGTAAGGTTTATATCTTTTTTTCCAGGAAATTTTTCTTCCAGTTGACCAACATTAATTATTTTCTGGTTTTTAATAATACTTGGATGTCTTTTAAATCCATGAACCCCAAAATGATCGGGCATATATTTTAACATATGCATATATCTGTGTTTATGTAGACCAGCATTTCCTCTGCCACCTCTGAGGCCTGCACCCCTTCCTGCTTTCTTACCCTTTCCATGGGTCATAGATCCCCTGAACTTCTTAGTTTTCGTTCGAGCCAAATTAATCACTTTCCTTGAGGTTTTCTTCTATTGTTTAGATTGAAGGCACATATAATAATATATTATTATACTTTCGGATATGCCTAAGTTGAATAATTATACTCTTTTTCATACCTGATGAATAACCCATTTATTATTTTTTTGTTAGAATTCTTAGCAATGTGACATCACAATCCAGGCTTTTCTTTTTATGGAAAAAATAAGTGTGTTTTATTGGAAAAATATATTTTTTTATATAGTTAATCTCACCATTTAATGATATCACCATTTTTTCAATAAATTCAATTGTTTTTGATAGGTGAAGAGAATAAATCACTTTTGATATTTCAAATGCTTTCTCTATAAATCCTCTATCCGCCCATCTGTTACTTTTTTGTGCACCAAAAGGTGGATTCATTATAATTGTATCGCATTTATTGTTAATATCTTTGACATTTTTTACAAAATAATCAATTTCAACATTGTTTTTTATTGCAAAATCTTTAGCAATTTCAATGACTTTTTCGTCAATATCTATTCCAATTACCTCTTTTGCCTTTGCAAGTTTGGCCCCATATGAAAAAATCCCTGTACCGCAACCTAAATCAATAACTTTTTTATCTTGTATATCTCCAAATCCAAAAGCTGTAAAAATAATATCCGCTGCTATATTTGCAGGAGTAATATATTGTTCAATATATGGGTTAGGGTAATCATAATTTGGTACTTTTTGTAATAATATTTCAAATTCTTTTTTCTTCATCTCAAATTGAAAATACAAAATCACATCTAATAGTTTATCATACGTAAATTTTATTTGCTGAACCTTTATTAGTGGCGCATGTTGGGCTTGTAGATCAGCTCGGAAGATCGCCTCCTTGGCATGGAGGAGGCCTCGGGTTCAAATCCCGACAAGTCCATTAATTTTCATCTTATCCTTTTCTTTTAAAATAATTTATTTTTAAAAAAAGAGAATTACATTCAAAAAGTATAAATATGAGGAATCCTCATTTACCGTTGGTAATATAAATATTTGTTGGTAGTATGATTCGCACTAAAGTTATTAATGATTCTACTGAACTGGTATCAATAATGAGAGCGTTTGATTCATCTGTGAAAAAGGAAGTTTTTAATGAAATATCAAGAGATTGGACACCAACAAGTATTATTGTTGATAAATATGGTGACAAGGGTCTTGAAGCACTTGATTTTTTTGATCATATGAAACTTGCTGAAACTAAATGGACAACCCCTGAAGATGGAATAAATGGAAAACCTCAAAAGATGTTCCGGTCCTTTTACTCGCTTTTTAATATAAACATTTCTTGCCCTGTTAATGAAATTAGTGAAATTTTTACGGTTTCATCCTTAGATGAGGAAAATTTTAAAAAACTAGAAGATGAGATTTTCCAATTTATAGGGGAAAACGGAACATATAGTAATAAAGTCTCTGAGAATTTTGAGATATCCAATACAGCACTAAAAGCATTAGTAAGACGTTCAAATAGATTCCAATATACGGGTTTAAAAGTAACTAGAAAATAAATTTTTACTATTATTTTTTAAGTTAGTTGTATATTCTATCTGTGATGGACTATGTCATAATCCTTCAAGCATTTTGGTTTATTCTCCCATCATATATCGCTAATGCTAGTGCAAAGTTGGTTGGTGGTGGAACACCTCTAGATTTTGGAAAAAATTGGAAAGATGGAAAAAGAATCCTAGGTGATGGAAAAACAATCCGTGGTTTGTTATTTGGTGCTTTTATTGGTATGATTGCAGGCTTCACTCTTGTTGTTGCTGCAAAATATATCGCCTATAGTGATTATGCTTTTTTGAAATTAAGTGATTTTGAAGGATTTCCTTTAATGATTCCAATAATCTTTTCTCTATGCTTTGGTGCATTGGTAGGAGATACGGTTGAAAGTTTCTTTAAAAGGAGAATTGGTAAAAATAGAGGTGAAGATTGGTTTTTCTTTGATCAGATAGATTTTATAGCTGGAGCACTTTTTTTCAATTTTGTATTTGGTATATTGTTACAACTTACTGGGGCATTAAAAGTTAATTGGTTTTTAGAAAATTTTAGCTTATGGCATATTCTATTTCTGTTTATCATTACTCCATTTATCCATCTAACCGCTAACTTTTTACATGGAAAAATGCATTCTGCTAATATTAAAAGCTGACCTTTTTATACTATTGAAATATCATCTACTAATTGGGTTAAGATGGTCCTATGGATAAAAAAAGTAATCTTAATAAAAAAAGTTATTTTGATTCAATGAATGAAGATTTAAAACAATGGCTAACTGAAGAAGATAGAGCAAATCTTACAAAGAAAATTAAAACCCATAAAAAATTAAAAAAACCTACTGGGGTGTGTAAAATCTGTGGTGTAAACAAGGCTAGTGAAGTGTGCATTAAATGTGGAAATTCTGTGTGCAACTCCTGTTATTTCAATATAATCGCATTATGTGAAAAATGTCTAAATAAGGAATCTGTTGAGAAATGGAAACATAGGAAACATGATTGGAAGAAAGTATTAGGTTTGGACTGGGTGGATTAATTCTTTTTCTCTCGTTTAATTCTCTCACCTTCTAAATACAATGCCACCATTGCTCTAGCGGTTCTCCAGGATGACGGATAAATTGGAACTCCTGCGACTTTTAAATCAAGAACTAGATCTTCAAATTCTTTTCCACCAACCCAAAATCCAAGAATTGGTTTCTTGTATTCTTCATGCAATTTCCTTTCACGAACCATTTTTAAAATTGCACCAGCATATTCTCTAGGTCGAGCATATCCGCCATGTACTGACGCAACAATAACACCATCAATATTGGGATCTCCCAAAAGCGCACGAGTACAAACTTCATATCTGTAAAAACCTGCTTCGGCGGATAGGTCTACTGGATTATTTGGTCTGATTAAATCAGGTAAAATTTTGTCAATTTTTTTATAAGTTTCATTGGAAAGTTTTGGTATTCTTAGACCATTGGCTTCACATGCATCTGTTAATAGGATACCAAGTCCGCCACCGTTAGTTATGATTCCAACCCTATTGCCCTGTGCAGGAGGTTGTCCGGCAAGAGCCCGCGCCATGTCGAAAAGCTCAACAACATCTTCGCATCTGATTCCTCCAGCCTGTTTAATAGCTGCACCATATATTTCATCACTTCCAGCCATACTTCCAGTATGAGATGCAGTTGCCCGTGCCCCAGCTTTGCTTCTCCCTGCTTTTACAACTAAAACTGGTTTATGACATTTTTTTATACTATTCATAAAGGATTTTCCATCTTTTACTCCCTCAATGTATAGTCCAATTACCTTGGTTTCAGGATCAGTAGTAAAATAATCAATCAAATCATCATCATCTATATCCAGTTTATTTCCTACTCCAATAATTTTTGATAAACCTACAAACTCATTATTTGCCAGATAAATCATGCCCATTCCTAGGGCTCCACTTTGACTTATAAGAGCTAGATTTCCTTTTCGAGGCATACCAAAAGCAAAGGACGCATCGAGGTTTACTGATGCATTTTTATATCCCATTGTATTTGGCCCAAGAATACGAACTTTAGAATTTTGAACCTGAATCTTGATGTTATTCTCTAGCTCATGATTTCCAACTTCGCTAAAACCTGAAGATATTATGATAATGCCACCAACTTTTTTTTGAACACATTCTCCAACGACCTTAGGAACAATTTTTGCAGGTACTGAAATTAGAACAAGGTCGATTTTTCCAGGAACTTCAGTGATATTTTTATAGCATTTTAAACCCATTATTTTCTTTTCATGAGGATTCACAGGATATACTTTGCATTGATAGTCTGAAACAAGAATATTTTTTAATGCCGCATTTCCAATTTTTGAAGTATTATTTGATGCTCCTATTACAGCTATGCTTTTTGGATTGAAAAAAGTCCCAAGTCCTATTTTCATTTATCTCCCTCTTCAGATTTTTCTGTATACTCGATTCAGATAATAAATTTAATTACTTAAACATACTGTGTTACTAATATATCTTTTTATATATATTTTTTCATACGTTCAATTACTTCAGTACTATCTTTAGCACAGCTATATTCTTCTAGAGGTTGTATGTTTAATTTTAAAAAATGGGGTGCCCATTTGAATATATTTAATATTTCTTTTGCATGATTTTTTTCCCCAAGAATGTATAAAGCTGCCGAAAATGCTTCAAGTGTTGTGAGCTTAAACGGTTTTCCGTAATTCACAGGGTTTGCAGCAACTAAAAAGGGTAATGCTCTTGAAATGCTTTTTTTATCTAGATTTTTAAAATTTTTTCCAACGTTTTTCCAAGAACAATCAATTGCAACAAGACCATTTTTTATTGCATAATCCTTATCTTTTTTTGACAGACTTTTTTCAGCAAATGGGTTTAATAAAACAGCATTTTTTGGAATTCTATTAATTTTTTTTTCTAGAGTTACAAATCCAAATTTATTTAATTTTTTAGCACTACATTTCTTTGGATCATCTTCATCAGTATGATAGACAAAAAGTTTGATATTGCTACTCATTTTTCACCAAATTCAATGTCAAAAACATAATGATTTATACCTGGGGCGTAAGATTTAATTGATCTGTAATTTAAAACTTTGGCATTTATATCATTTTTTTTCGCAAATTCTTTGATAATTTCTAGAGGTTTTTTAGGGCTTAAATTTATTGGAAAATTATCATGATAATGAACAATACCCCAATGGTTTTTAAGACAATTAATTGCAATTGGAAAATATTTGTATGTTTTATCTAAAAATCCCATAATGACTCTATCTGCTATATTGGCAGGAGCTACTTTCTTATTGTCTCCCAAAATTGGATATACAATTGATGTAACATCGTTTAAAGCAATGTTATCACATAAATAATTGAATGCAACAGGATTTATTTCACAAGAGAATATTTTTTGTGGTTTACAATAAACTGCTATTGGTAAGGAAAAATAACCTATACCTGCAAATAAATCTACAACGATTTCTCTTTCATTTGAAATATTTGACATTCTTATTCTCTCATCCATATTGCCTGAAGAAAACATAATTTGTTGAGGGTCTAACTTGTATCTTATACCATTTTCAACATGAACTGTCTCAGTTTCTTTTGAACCATATAATAGTTCAAGATTTGGTTTCCTATAATCTCCAGATATTCCCCCAATATTGTTTAAAATTGTTTTACATTGAAGATATTTGGCATATTCCATACTTATTATACTTTTATATTTTGTTAAATTTTTATTTAATTTTATTATCAATACATCGCCAATTTTCTCCCATTTATCAGGTAAATATTTCAATAAATATGTTGAGATTTCATTTGAAAGTGAATTCTTTATTTTTTCTAGCGGTGTTTCAACCATTTTGAGATATCATAAATAATCTTAAAATATAAAATTTAACCATATAGATTATTACATCCAACAAATCTATTTACCAGAATTCTATTATCCTACTAAATGGATTTTTTCCCTTATAAATTGCGTAAGAATCAAAATAATATTATTCAAGATATTAAAAAAGCAATTGAAGAAAAAGACCATTTTATTTTTGAATCAGGCACAGGGTCAGGAAAAACGGTATGCGTTCTTGCTTCCACCTTATCATATACACTAAAAAACAACAAAAAAATTCTCTATACTACCAGAACAAATTCACAACAACGTCAAGTTCTTTTAGAGTTACGTGAAATTCGAAAAAAAATATCAGATAAGAGAATTTTTGGCATAGGCATGCAAGGCAGATCTAATATGTGTATATTAGCCAAGCACGATTCTGAAATGAGCAGTGGTACATCTGAGGAACTTTCAAGATTTTGCTCACATCAAAAAAAATTAGCAATGTCTAATAAAAAAAATCAGGGATGTATGTATTACAGAAACTTCATTGAAGACAATCAAAACATTGAAAAAATAATTAATTGGACAAAAAACAAACTTCCTACGGCAGAAGAATTTATTGATTACTGTGAAAAAAACAAAGCTTGTCCTTATGAACTAAACAAACAATTAATAAAAGAAGCCCAAGTTATAGTTGTTCCTTATATCTATGTTTTTGATAAAAGTATTTGTATACGACTTTTAGATTGGTTATCAGTTTCAAACGATGACGTAATTCTGGTAGTGGACGAGGCCCATAATCTTCCTGATTATCTAAGGGATTTGTTTTCTGTTCAGTTAAGCCTATGGATGTTGAACAATTGTATTGTAGAAGCAGAGAAGTTTGGAGATCCTTCAATAGCAAATGGTGTAAGTTCAGTGTCTCGGTTTTGTAAAATTCTAGCTGAAATTATCAATGATATCAGAGATACTTATGTATACAATATTTTGGAAAATGGATTACGCAAAATAACTAAAGAGAAAAATGACGCTTTTATTCCCTCTCACGAAGTAGAAACAGAAATATTGTCCAGAATAAAATGTCCAAGCAAAACTCTAGATGAAATAACCCAAGATTTGATTGCATATGGGGAAAAAATTCAGGAATATAAACAAAAAGAGGGCAAACTCCCCCGTTCTTACATACATAAACTTGGTCTTTTCCTAAAGTTCTGGACAGCAATTGAAATGAATAAATATATCAAATTAATTGTTGACGCATCTGAGGGAGCAAATCCGAGAATAGAAGCATTTTGTTTAGATCCTTCTATAGGTACAGAGATTATTAAAACCTTTCATTCTTCAATACATATGTCAGGAACATTAAAACCTCTTGAAGAATATAGAGATTCATTGGGATTTTCAGGTAATACCAAGCTAAATATGTATCTCTCACCTTTTTCAATTGAAAACAGAAGAATATTTTTTACCAAAGATGTCACAACAAAGTATAGTGAAATTGTAAGAAATAAAAGGATTATTTCTAGATTATGGTCATACATTTCTGGTATTTGTAATACTTTTCCAAAAAATACTATTGTATTTTTTCCAAGCTTTAATACACTCTCAATGTTTAGAAATCGAGGATATTTTGAAGATATTCAACGTTGTTTGTATGTTGAAGAGCAAAACATGTCTCAAATAGAATTAATGAATCTTGTCACTGATTTTAAAAGATGTGGACTTGAAAATATTGATAGTGCAACTCTTTTTTCAGTTGTAGGTGGAAGAATTAGTGAAGGTATGGATTTTCCAGCAGAACAACTTGAAATTGCAATTATTATAGGTATTCCTTATCCAAAACCAACAGCAAGACAAAGAGGTCTTCAGAGATATTATGATTATAAGTTTGGTAAGGGATGGGAATATACTGTCAATGCTCCGGCTGCAAGAAAATTAATGCAATCCATAGGGAGACTTATTAGGGATGAAAGAGATCGGGGGGTTGCAGTTATTCTTGATAATAGAGCACCCAGGTTTAAACCATATATAAAAGATTTAAGAGAATCCAGGGATCTTATTGCTGACATAAGTGATTTTTTAAATAAAAATCAATGATTGCATCTAGATATAAAATTTTTAAAAGTAATATGATTTAAATTAATGGTCTTCCCTGATTACTAAAACCATTGTATGGTTCATATGGATTAAATGCTGGATCACCAAAAAGTACTCTAACATAATAATTGGGAGGCTCTTTGTCAATTAATTTTTCACCTCTTAATGCCTCACCTATGCTATAATCGTCAATAATCAAATGATTTTCCAGTATACTAAGTCCTGCTTCTGAACCAGTGGTACGGGTTGCTCCTATAAAACTATTGCAACCTGCATGAAGCATTGTAAGTCCTATATTTGTATAAGGAGAAATACCATCAATCCTTCCCATAAGACAAGCTGAAGTTAGAAAAACACTTGGTTTGTCATATTTCCAATTTTTTGCATGGGCAACATCAATTGCCTTACTATAAATATCAAGACCATACATGGTGGGAGTAAACCAAAACCAATCCCCATGTCCCAAATATTCAATATAATTTGAACCAATGTAAGTTTTGTACAAAAAAGCCATCTGTCGGCTGTTCCTTAAATCACCAAAGACGGTAGGATAAAATCCATAATCTTTAATTTCACGAGAATATGGTATTTGATGAAATATTCCACCAGTTTCCCCAAATCCTTCCCCAAAAATAAAATTGAATTTATTATGCCAGTCTTTATCATCATGCGGTTCCCCACATATTTGCTGATAAAAAAATGTTCTTGCAATTAGAGACGAAACATCCTGAATGTTCCATCCAATTAACCTACCAACAGACAATGACCAATTCAATGAGTAAGGATTGTCAGATGCTAGACCTTTTTCATAAATACCCTGTTGAGAAGGCGAATAATAATACATTGGAACCATGTTTGTACCTCCAATAATTGCCAACCATGCGGGACCAGCTAAATAATTATCAAGCATTTCATGACTATTTATTTTCAGTAAAGTATTGTTTAACTTATCTAATACATAACTTACTTTCTCGTTGTTAAATTCAAAAAGATTTTCTTCATACCATGGGCCAGCTCCATAACCTTGAGCCACGTCAAAATAATTTTCATCTGTTAACTCAAATTTAGAATCAGCAATAATAATTCCTCCATGAGCGGAGGTGAGATAGGGAGCGATAATTGATAATTTCGGAATTAAAGGAAAATGAGGTCTTTTAAGGTTTAATGTAGTTATTGTTACTTCAAAATCAGTATTAACAATAGATATGCCACGCAGACTAAAATAACCACCTTTTATCCCATTGAATATAGTTACAGCTAGAGAATAATTTCCAGATGCGTTACATACTAGAGTATCTAAATAAGAAGTCCCAATTTCAAGTGCTAGACTTGAAGAATAAGCAACAATGTTGCCTCTTGGATCAAATAGCTGTAAGAAGATAATTGGATTAATAACTCTATTTTTGGTTGAATTAAATATACTATGTGTAATATTTGTATAAATTTGGATTCTATTGATTCCCTCAGGAATAAAAATATCATATTCATTTGTATCAAAACCAATGATATCAAATTCTTCTCCTAAAAATATAATTTTTACATTTGAAATATGATCAACGAAGATGGATTGATTCTTTTTAACTATCTGTGGCTGAATTACGTCTGATGGATTAGTTAATGTAATATAATTGAGCTGAGAAAATTTATCTTTTATAACAGTTAAGACAGCATCTTGAATTTGATCAATTGTAGCTAACCTTGTAATGTTTACATTATTAAGTGTTATTGAAAAATTTCCAATTACTATTGCTTTACTTACATTTAGCAAGATGCATAAATCGTTTATCTTGTTGGAATTATTTTTAAATATTAATATCGGTATATCTAAATAACTTGCTAGTGGACTGGCTATAATGCTCTTCTGGTAATCTTCAATTTCAGTTGGAATAACCATAATTGCGGTGGTAGATGAATAAACATATTGAACTAATTCTAATGAAACATCTGTAGATATACCCAATATATTTGTCACTTTGTATGGAGTATTAATAGCCTCTCCCAAATTTAACAAAGAGCCACTGTTATTTGTAAAAAAATTATCAATAAACTTTTCTTGTAAGCTATCTAATCTACCTTTATTTTGTATCAATAAAGGTTTCAATCCTGATGATCCATTGTTATTATACCAACATGAAATATAAGAACCTAATACTCCAAAAAAAGGATCAACATCAGGTATAATCACAATATCATCAATTTTTTTTCTTACAGAGTTAATATCTGATACGACTTCTAAGAAACTACAATCTTTATTTTCCTCAATAGCTATCCTTGCCTCAACAAAATTAGTTAAAATAAGAAAAATAACTAACAAGAGAATTATTTTTTTATTCATTATAGAATATTTATAATGATATGTATATTAAATAAATTTCGTATTATAATTTTTTTTTAAAAGAGATAAAAAGAATGATTATTTAATTAAATATTATCCCATATTATGGGGATATCGTTGGGAATGGTTTTTTTATTTTTTTTATTATCTTTTTTATCTCCCACTTTTACACCTCTTTAGCTGATAGTGCGAGAGCTCTTGCTCTATTCCCAACTACAAAAGATTTGGTGATTGATTCAATTTCTTTAGCCTCCTCCGGTGATGATATTTGGCCTACGATTTTCATTTATCTATCCTCACTCCTTATTTTGTAAGTTTGCTTATTAAGGACTTGTTGTACAACTGTTACCTTCGTTCTTTACAGTTATTATCGATAATTTTTATTAGTTAAAATTGTTAAGTTCATTCTGATAGTTTAATTATGAATTGAATTAATAAAGAAGTATAGTTATACTTATTTTTGTGAAAAATAAAACCTACATTTATTTAATTCTTATTTTGGTTTCTTTTATTTGGGCTAGTTCTTTTATTGTCGTCAAAACGGCTACAGAAGAAATAGATCCTATAGATTTAGGATTCCTAAGATTTATAGTTGCTACCCCAATCTTATTTTTAATTCTTATCTATCAGAAAAAAGATCTTCACTTGCCTAAAAAAGAAATCCCGTCTTTGTTGATTCTAGGCCTTACTGGTGTTACTTTACTTTATCTATTACAATACATTGGGATTGTCTATACAAATGCATCAACATCTTCAGTTTTAATTAATACAAATGTCATATTCATTGCAATCTTATCTGTAATATTTCTAAAAGAAAAAATTTCAATTAAGCGAATATCAGGTATCTTACTTTCTTTTATTGGAGTTTGTGTTGTTATTTTTTCAAATATATCAACAGAGAATTTCAATTTGAATAATGTTTTTTTCATTGGGAGCATACTTGTATTACTTTCTGCTTTTTGTTGGGCAATTTACTCTATAGTTGGTAAAAGATTATTAGAAAAATACGATGCTATTGTCATTACTTCTTATGCCTTTATTATTGGTACACTTTTTTATATTCCACTTGTTATAAATGATATTCATATCAATATTCAGAATTATTCAATGAACATATTTATTTACATTCTATATTTAGCGATCTTTAGCTCTGTTTTTAGTTATATGGGGTGGTATTATTCATTAAAAGTAACTGAAGCAAGCAAAGCTGCTGTTTTTCTAAACCTAATACCTATGTTTGCCATTACTATGTCCCTTTTTCTAGGTGAAAAAATTAAAATAATTTTTATTCTTGGTGCAATTTTTATAATATATGGTGTTTATCTAACTCAAAAAAGTTAGTTATTGGAGTAAAATATGTTCTGTGTTGAATGTGGAATTGAAGGAAACATATACAAGAATGGAGTATGTATTAATTGCTATTTAAAAAATAAAATCTTTACAAAAGGACCAAATGTTATTGATATTTTCACTTGTTCAAGCTGTTCATCTTATAAGTATAAAAACACATGGTTAAATGATACCTTTGAAGAAATATTAAAACGTAATATTAGAGATAATTTTCAAATAAGTAGTGAGTTAAAGAAAGTTGAAATAAAAACCAAATGCGATGATAAAGAAAGAAATATTAATTGCATAATTACAATCTCAGGTTCTTTGAACGATCATAAAATTTCTGAAGACAATATTTTAAATGTCAGAATAAAGAAGATTGTATGTGATGTTTGTTCTAAGCAATTTGGTGGATATTACGAGGCAATTCTTCAAATACGTGCTAATAAAAAATTGTTTAAAAATGAACTTGAAGAAATAAGATTGTTTGTGGAAAAATATGTAGTTTCTCTTAGAGAAAAGGGGAATCGAGGATTGTTTATAACAGACGTGGGCAAATATCCGGGCGGTATAGATTTTTTTCTTAGTGAAAAAGGACCTGCCTATACCATTGCTAAAAAAATTCATGAGAAATTTGGAGGAGAAATCAAACAATCTTCTTCGAATATTGGAATGAAGGATAGTAGACAGGTATATAGAATGACCTATTTAGTAAGGTTACCCCCTTATAAAAATGGGAATTTTATTTTTTACAAGGATTCTTTTTATTATATTTCTCAAATCAAAGGAAGTAAAATACATGTTATTGAAGTAAGCAAATGGAGCGAAAATATCTTTGAGGAAAAACAATTTCAAAAGATTGAAATTATTGGTGGAAGGGAATTGATAAAAGAAATGATATTGGTTAGTCAATCTCCTGAGGAAATTCAAGTCATGGATATAAAAAATTATAAGACATTTGATATAAAAAAACCAAAGAAAATTGATTTTAAATCTAATATGGTTAAAGTTGTAAATCTCGGAGACAGATACTTATTATTTCCTGAAAAAAAATATAGAATATAATTATCTCCAACCAAATGGATAATTATAATTCCATCCAGGTGACCATACTGTACTCCATACAAGTTGCCACCATATCCAAGAAGTGAGCCAGTTTATGATACCCATAATGACAATGTAGATTATTAATCCCACAACAAAAAGTCCTAGGTGTTGTTCTTTACCTGTACCCATTAGAATTGGGATCCCAATGTATAAGATATATAACCCATATAGACCACCTAATAGTGATATCAATCCTGCTGCTGGAAATATATTTACAATTCCAAGTAATAACCAAGGGGTTGCAGCATAAGATACCAATTTAAGCGCCTGCATTTTATTCTGTGTAGTTTTAAAATTTGGAGCTATCGCATTCAGGATATGTCCAAATATAATAACACCTATAATTGCCATTATGTATGTTATTATTGCAATTGCAAATGCATATCCTATTAAGTTACCTCCACCCCACCAAAGAAAACCATAACCTATAAGTAGCCCTATAAAAGTTGGAAAACCTACAATCGCTAAATATATTATTATATCATTAAATTCAACCTTTTCATCTTTTAACTTTTTTAGTGTCCCAGCTGGATTAATAACTAAATCTTTTGCTTGATTAATAATTTTCATAATATCCATAAATACTCCTCCACCAACATCTTAAAGCTAATCAAAAAACAAGGTTATTAAATTTGTGAAAAAATCAAATAAACTCAATATTTTTGATTAGTTAAATAAATTTATAACATATGATAATAATTAATTTTACCTTTTTGATAAAAGGATGATTGGAAAAAATGAAAATAGCCCTAAAATTTGCTTATAATGGTAAAGAGTATAACGGATATGCAAGACAACCCCAACAAAAAACTGTAGAGGGAGAAATTATTAAATCGCTTATACATAATAGGTTTATCGAAGATACTGACGATTCTAATTTTCGATCTGCAAGCAGAACCGATAAAGGTGCTTCTGCATTGGGAAATGTGATTGCCTTTACAACAGATGTATATCCTCAAAATATTTTAGAACTATTAAATGATGATTTACAAGATATTATATTCTATGGATTTAATGAGGTTAAATTTGATTTTTATCCAAGATATGCAGTACAAAGAAGATATAGATACTATTTAAGAGACAATAAATTTAATATCAATAAAATTAAAGCTGCAACAATAGCATTTGCGGGGGAATATGACTTTAGTAATTTTGCTAGGATAGAACAGCATAAAGATCCAATAAGATCAATTGAAAATATTTTAATAGATTTTAAAAAAGACTTTATAATTTTTGATTTTTTTGCACAGACTTTTCTATGGAATCAGATAAGAAGAATAATATCTGCACTTGTAAAAATAGGTATGGAAAAAATCGAAAAGGAACAGATTATAGAAGCACTTCAAAACCCTAATAATAAGGTTGATTTTGGTCTTGCTCCTGCAGAACCATTGATATTAACAGATATTATTTATGATTTTGAGTTTAAACTAGAAAATAAATTTCATAGGTTGTTGAATGATTTAGAAAAAAATATAATTTTAGATTTCTAATATTTTTAATTTAACATAATATATTGTTCAAATTGACGTTTTTACACAATAGTTTTAAATACGATTTTTGAAAAAATTATTCTCCATGGACGACTTGTGGTTATGCCCAAATTGTGGCACTGCAATGAAACAGTTGATAAACAGTTCAGGTATGTTTCATGTTTGCGAAAAGTGTGGATGTACAATAGAAGGAAAAGAGCAAAATTTTGAATCTGCTAGTATTTGCCCCAACTGCCATTGCTTGATGGAAAGCGAAAGTGAATGTTCTTACTGCGGTTATGATTTGGGATCAGATTTTGAATAAAAAATAAAATACTATTTTCATTAATCTTATATTTTATTCTTATATTTTATTCTCTTATTAATGTCAAGAAAGTAATCAATCCAAGCATCACGTACAGATGGTATGGTTTCATCTTCTATTAATTTTAAAATATCTTCTTGTTGTTTGGTCTTTACCATACTTTTAAGCTTTAAAAGGCTTATTTCTGGTTTTTTAATTACATCTTGTTTTTGTTTTTTACCAAATAGAAACCAAAGTCGAGATTTTTTTGAGTTTTTGTTCATACAGCTACTAATCATCATTATAGCATCTGCTTTATAAAAATTTTGCCATCCATAATTATATAACTATCAGTGCTTACCTGCTTTAATCATTCGGTAAATAAAATAGGCAAGACCCCCATATAATATCGCCATACCAAAAATAAGCATCACTATTGCAGAAAATGAAAGGCCCATTAATTCACCCCTATTTTCTTTTTCATTCTCATAAAAACAAATGATAGCAAAAAAATTACAAGACAAGGAGTGGCGCCCCCAAGCAATAAAATCCACCAAGGATAATTCAAATATGGATTCAATATATTTTCTATAATTGCATAAGATAGCATTATAAACAATACAAAAGGAATTACAAATTTAATAAGATACTCCCACCATTTTCCTAGATGTATATCAGACGTTTTATTTGCATGATTTCGAAATTTATAAAGTTTGTACATCCATCCTAAAATTATACATTCTACTAGACCAACCATTACAAGACCAAAATTTGCAATAAAGTGATCAACCAAATCAAGCCAATGCAAAGCAGCACCTGTTGCAAATATTAAGCTTGTTAAAAAGCCAAGTATACAGACAATGCCTGTTGCTTTTAACTTTGAGATTTTAAATTTTCTGTTGATGCCAAATGTTATTGGCTCTATCATAGAAAAGGCTGAGTCAATACCAAAAGTTAATAATGCAATGTAAAAAATCATACCAAAAAACGTAGCAGCAACAGGTAGAAGTGAAATAGCGGTTGGATACGTAATAAATGTGAGATTAGGACCAGCAATTCGAAGTCCCAGATCTGGTATACTTATTCCTTGCGAAAATGCAAGATAGCCAACAACACTAAAAACAGTGAAACCTGCTAAAAAGGAAGTACCAGCATCCGCTAAAGAAATAATAAAGGCATTGTTAGTAATATCTGATTTTCTTTTTAAATAACTAGCATAGGTAATCATAATACCTTGCGCAACACCTAAAGAAAAAAATACTTGAGCATATGCTGAGAGCCAGACATTTACATCAAATAGTTTAGAAAAATTTGGTGTTAGATAATAACTTATACCCTCTATTGCTCCAGGTAGAGTCAATCCTCTTATGGTAAGAAGAATCAACAATATTGTAGGTAATGGAACAGTGATTGCAACTACCTTTCCAATACGATTTACTCCTTTGTACAAAATAAGAAAAACAGTCAGCCAGACCACTATCAAACCTAATAAAACTGGGATGCTAATATTTCCAATAATAATCGGACTTCCAGTATCTCCAAGAAAACTTTTAAAAAATCCTTCAGCATTGTCTCCCCACCTAAGGTCTAGTGAGTATATCATATATGAAAAACACCAGGACATAACAGCAATATAATATGATGCTATGACAAAGGGTACAAAAACAGCCCACCATCCTGCCCATTCCCATTTTTTTCCAATTTTTTTAAAAACTTCCGGTGGAGAAGTTCTTGCCCAGTGTCCAACTGTAAATTCTAAAATCATCAAAGGAATTCCTGTAGTGAACAAAGCAATAAAATAGGGAATAAGAAAAGCTCCTCCACCACTTTCGTAACAAACATATGGAAATCTCCATACATTACCTAAACCAACAGCTGACCCAATTGCAGCCATTATAAAAGCAAATCGAGATTTCCAATGTTCATTGTTAATAGTATCAACCTTAGAATTATATAATTTTATGATTTATAAATATATTCTAATTATAATATTTATATTATCAACAATTAAACCTAAAATTTAATTAATAAATAATTTGTTAATACTTAACTTAAGCAGGGGTAGCCAAGCCAGGTCAACGGCGACAGACTCAAGATCTGTTCCTGCAGAGGTTCGGGAGTTCAAATCTCCTCCCCTGCACCTTTTTCTATTTTTATATATAACGTTTATATATAGCTATTTACTTAATGATATTGGGGAAAATAAAATATGAAAAATAAAAAACAAATTTTTTTAACGTCGATGCTGGTAATTGCAGTGCTAGTACTAACTAATGCAACTAATAGTATTAAGTTGATGTCTTCGAATGATAACACCATTAAATATGTAACTTCTCAATCTAGTAATGTATTGCAATATAATAATGAGGAAATTTTATTTGAAGGTAACGATGAAGAAATTGTTTCAGTTCTAGTTTATTTAAAAGATCAGGTTGATCTTGAAGCATTAAATAGGCAGATGGATGAACAACGAGCTACACTAAATAATCGGCATAAGACAACGGTTGTTGCACTTCAAAATACTGCTTATTCAACGCAACCTCAACTGGTTCAATATTTAAAAGAACTTCAGAGTCAAGACCTTGTTAAAGATTTTAAGTGTTTTTGGATTAGAAATATTATTAGAGTTGAAACCTATCAAAGTGTTGCTGATCAGATTCGTATGCGTGATGATGTATTTTGGGTATATCCAGACTTCGAAATTGAATTAATTAAACCAGTAGATGAAAGTTTTGACCATAAAAATGGTGATAGAAATGCAATTGAACCTGGTATTATAGCTGTGAGAGCTCCTGAAGTATGGGAGGAATTTAATATCACTGGTGAAGGTATCCTTGTTGCAACGATTGATACTGGTGTTGATGGTGACCATCCCGCACTTGCTGGTAGGTGGGCAGGTGTAGCAGATCCCAGGTATGAAGGACATCCCGAATGGGCATGGTTTGATCCATATCTAGGTCAAAACGATTTTCCTTATGACAACGGTGGACATGGCACCCACACAATGGGTAGTGTATGTGGTGGCGCACCTGGGGATCAAATTGGTGTTGCACCAGGCGCTCTATGGATGTCTGCAGGAGCTATTGACAGAGGTGGAGGTATTTCTCAAACTGTTGCAGATGCAATAGAATCATTCGAATGGATGATTGATCCTGATGGTGATCCCGAAACAAATTGGGATGTCCCGGCATCTTGTTCAAATTCATGGAGGTTAACTACTGGGCATGGGTATCCGCCCTGTGATGAAACTTTTTGGACTTTTCTTGATGCTTGTGAAGCTGCAGGAACAGTTATAATCTTCTCAGCGGGTAATGAAGGCTTTTCGGGGTTAGGTAGACCTCCTGATAGAGCAACTGATGAATATCGATGCTTTGCAGTTGCTGCAGTTGATGCAAATGATCCAGACTGGCCAATTGCAGATTTTTCATCTAGGGGTCCAACATATTGTACTCCAAATGGTACTGAGGCGATTAAACCAGATATTGCAGCGCCTGGTGTTAGTGTGCGTTCATCGTATCCAGGTGGTGGTTATACTTCTCTATCTGGTACTTCAATGGCTTCACCTCATATTAATGGTGTTGTAGCACTAATGCGCCAAGCCAATCCAGATTTAAGTGTTGAGGAAATAAAGGAGATTATATTTCAAACTGCTTATGATCTAGGCGATTCTGGCGAAGATAACGATTATGGCTGGGGAATGGTTGATGCTTACGAAGCAGTTGCGATGGCAATTTTTCTTTCCAATGCACCACCAGAAGATCCTCAAAAACCAAGTGGAGAAACAGAGGGTGTAACCAAATTAGAATATACATTTTCTTCAAGTACAACTGACCCGGAAGGAGAACAAATCTATTATTTGTTTAACTGGGGAGACAATACAACCTCCAGCTGGTTAGGCCCTTATGATAGTGGAACTTCAGTATCTGGAAAAAAGGCATGGGACAATGAAGGATACTATGATATCAAAGTCAAAGCTAAAGATATCAATGGTAGTGAGAGCCAATGGTCAGAACCCCATACAATCCATATTCTCAAAGCACCTTTTATCAAAGTACAACAAATCTATAGTGGATTCTTTTCGATAAACGCTCTTGTTAAGAATCTTGGTGAAGTAGAAGCAACAGATGTCCAATGGAGGATTAGCGTTGAAGGTGGAACAATATTTACTGGCAGAGAATCAACTGGTATCATTAACAACCTTTTACCAGGTGACGAAGTCACAATTAACTCGAAATCAATAATTGGTTTTGGAAAAGTCAGTATAATTGCAACAGCTGAAATTCCAGAGAATACGGGGGAAAAAATAAACAATGGATTTGTCTATTTATTCTATATATACGTCAATCCTAGTGGCACATAAAATCTCCAATATAAATTATAATTTAAAATAATATTAATTGGTGCAATGGACCAAGAATATCTACAAAATATTCTTTAAATATATGCACCCATATTTTTAAATTTAAAACTATGCTAATAATTTATTATTAAAAATAGTTAGTATGTATTGTAGTTACATCTCATTAAGTTAAATAACTTATATCCCATCCTAACATAGAATACTACTATTCTCGCTGATATTAGAGTATTAAATAATAACTATGAAAAATAAAAAAGAGAAGTTGGATTTCTAATTATCCAAGTATATATCTAATTATTGGGAAAGCATTTGGAAATCTTTCAAACAGCCAATTAAATAGATTAAAATTCAATCCAACATTTTTGATTTTTGGCATTGTCACTTCCAAGGGGTCCGACCAACCGCTAATTCTTCCATGCTCATCTTTTGCAACAACCCTAATTTGATAAACGCCATCATTGTTCCAGGTTTTATCAGCTGATGCAGTTTCACCACTGCTATAAGGTCCTACCCACTCACTTGAAGTGTTATCCCCCCAATCAAACATGTAGTAAAGATCATCGCCATCTGGATCAGTTGTTGATGCAGTGTAAGTTTGCTTTTGTTTGGTTTTACCGGAGGTTGTACCTTCTGGTGGATCAGGTATGAGTGGAGTTGTTGAATCTTCTCCTATTACTAGAGTTGGATCTCCAAAAGGCTCCCATTCTTCAGTACATTTGAATTCCATATTATCCATACTCGGAGTAATAAACCTATCAAGAGCATTGGCCCACATTTCACCAAGAGTAAGCGATTCATCTAATTTATAAGCCCTAAAAGTGTCTAATCCAAGTTTTCCAATTAAGCCTTGAGATACACCAGTGCCTACATAACCCCAGCCAAGTCCTGTTGCTCCGAATGAACCAATTGCTCCACCATTTGAATTATAAATAAATGCCCAATTGAAACAGTTAGGATCACTTGCGAACTTGGATGTGGAACAAGCTTCAACAGTTACAATTGGTAATTTGTCTCCATTAGACAATGATGTTACATCTCCGCGGAGGAATCCTCCAGTTGGGGTTGGTACCCATAATCCATGATTCCCATGTGGATGTGTAGCCCAAACATTAGTATTACCATGTCCTGAGAAATCAACAAAACCACAACCATCATTAATTGAATTTTTTATATTTGCAACCCCTGTGGGAACCAAACCGGTTAATTTTCCATTTGTAACCCAAAGTTTGTTATAAATAAAACCGTCTAACATGTCTATTACTTTTTGGTTAATATATTCACCCTCATCAATGTCATAATCATCAGGAAATGAATCGCCACCTACTGCTACTATTTTTGTAAACCAATCTTGTAGATATCCAGGATTGTTTTCATAGGTTTTGATCTTGTTTACACAAGTGGTTACTTCCCCGCCAGTTCTACATGCAAGTCGGCCAAAATATACATCTGGATTTAGATCGACCTCATCATATCGACCTTCCCAATTGTATTCACCGAACATATCATTTCCATTTGAATCCCAACTGCAAAAACCTCCAGTGCCATTATAAATATCTGCATAGTACAGATCGCTTACAAAAATCTCCGAACTACCATATTGATCATATTCTTCTTGAATCCATATATGCGTCAAACGTGTTGGTACTTGTGAACTACCTCCTAATAGCAAAACGTTTTCAGTAACCCAATTTTCAATTGCATTTTTAATGAAATATTTAATCTTTTCTTGGTTATCTCTGCCCGTGGATGGGAAATAAGTTCCGCTATAAATATCGCTTAAGCTAACAAAAATAGCACTTACTCCTCTCCCATTTTTATGAGTGATAAGAGGAGCAATTTCGTCACTAAATTCATCTGGTCCAATAACGATTAACTCATATTCATCACGTGAAGATGGATTTTGATTTGAAAGTTCATAATCTATTTGAACATTCACTTCATTGATATATTCAATTATTTTATCTTGTAAATTATATTTAATTGGATTAATTTGTATCTCTAAGATGGTTCTTCTTTCTCTGTTTATTAAGCCTGTTGAAACATCATAAGTAAACCATTCTGATGGATATGTTTCCCTATTATCTAAAAGAGATTTTGTTTGGCTTTCAACAATCCCTTGGTCTACTAATGCTACTGGTGGAGTAAGAACAATATCATTTGGAACAGTCTGGGTTTTTATGTTTAATGGTGTACATTTTACATCTTCTATCTTTGTTCCAAAAGGATAAGTAAAAGTATGTATGTAGGTAGGAAGTAATGGTTTACCAGTTTCCATAATAAATGAATTTGATTCAGGGACATTTATTGATATAAATTCATTTTCAATTTCCAAAAAAGGTTGGGAAAAACTAATAGATAGACTTTCTTGTTTGTAATTTTCTTCTGAAGTTGCAACAGCTCCAAGTCCACTTAGGACTAAAACACTTACTATTACTATTGGTAGTATTTTCTTCATATTACTATAATCTCCTTTAAAGTATTTAATTAGGTTATATGATTTAAATGTTTTGTATGAAATAATAAAATATTTTTATTTTAAATATAATTGTTCGATAAAGAGCGTTATAACAATACTGTTACAAATTTCGACCCAAATTTTTAATCACTTAAACATTTAAATTTAAATAAATAATTTAATTTTGATATTTATTAATTAATTTTTGAGTCACGTTTTGAGTCACGGAGTGAAAAAAGCATAGGGCAAAACTATATAAAGGATTTATATGAATATCACTTCGACAATAAGGAATAGAAAAAAGAGTTACTAACTTTCGTTTATGCGAATTTTTAGAATTTTTCTTTTTATTCTCTTATGTTATAATTAAATATGCCGAAATAATTCGGAGGAAAATTGAATGAAAGGAACTGTAAAATGGTATAATGCCAGAAAAGGATATGGATTTATCCAAAGTGAAAATAACGAAGATGTTTTTGTTCATCGCACAGCTATCCCTATGGAGGTTTCTCTAACTGAGGGGGATCAAGTTGAATTTGATATCGAAGAATCAGAGCGAGGACCTCAAGCAAAAAATATAAAGAAATCTTAGAATTCTCATAAATTTTTATTAGTATAAGCAAATCAATTTTCGATATTTGTATTCTAAATTTAATCAAAACAATATAGGTTGAATACATTGCCAAAAAAAATCAAGGAAAAAATTGAAGAATCTTTAAATTGTCCAGAGTGTGGAAGTAATCATTTAAGCAGGGATTATTCTAGGGCAGAATTAGTTTGCCGAGATTGTGGACTTGTTATTGATGAAAATATGATAGACCAAGGTCCTGAATGGAGAGCATTTGATAGCGAGCAACGTGAGAAAAGATCCAGGACGGGTTCACCAATGACATACACTATCCATGATAAAGGTCTTAGCACTGCAATTGGCTGGACAAATAAAGATGCCTATGGAAAACGCATTCCAACAAGAAATAGAGCACAATTATACAGAATGAGAAAATGGCAAAGACGGGTAAGGATATCAGATGCTACCGAGAGAAATCTTGTTCTTGCTTTGTCAAGTATAGATAGAATGGCTTCCACCCTAGGGCTACCAAGAACTGTTAGAGAAACTGCTGCTATGATTTATAGAAAAGCAGCTTTAAAAAAATTGGTAAGAGGTCGAAGTATTGATGGTATTGCCGCTTCAGCACTGTATGCTGCATGCAGACAATGTCATGTTCCCCGAACCCTTGATGAAATAAGTAAAGTTGCACACATTTCAAAAAAAGAGTTAGGGAGAAATTATCGATATGTATCTATCGAATTACAATTAAAATTATTGCCTACTTCACCAAGAGATTATATTCCACGTTTTTGTAGCCAGTTAAAGCTTAGCAGTGAGGTTCAACTAAAAACATTTGACATATTAAGATCTGCTACAAACAAAGAACTTACAAGTGGAAGAGGACCAACAGGCCTTGCAGCAGCAACTTTATACATTGCATCTGTACTTTGTGGCGAACGAAGGACACAACGTGAGGTGGCTGAAATTGCAGGAGTAACCGAAGTCACTATAAGAAATCGTTACAAGGAGTTAATTGAAAAACTTCAAATCGATTTTACCACATAAAAAATAATTTTTTTAACATACAAATAACCTTCCCTTTTAGAAAAGTAGTTTAGCTGTCACCAATTATAAATCATTGTGAGGTCGGTGATAGCTTTGTTTTATCTATTGAATTTTTATTATTTTTATTTGAAAACAGTAGAGGATAGACAATATCACTTGTACAGCAAGGTATCCATACTGCTAAAAACAAGAATATAAAAATTCCAAATGTCTGTAAAATACCAACTGAAGTTCCTAATGCCATAATAATATGAAACAATGAGGCCCATGTACTGACTAAAACATGCCCAGCATGAGGAAACTTTGTTGCACCCTTTACATATGCAATTAAAATCCCAATTAATGCAGGTGGATTTGTTATCAACGGTTCCTCAATAAATCCTATATGAATTCCCGGGTTTGGAAGGTCTAAAAGTATTTCTCCAAGATAAGGTATTATCGAATCACTTATTGTAGCAATTCCAATTGAACCCGTGTATCCTACAATTATAATAAGTATTATGTTTTTCTTCCCATATTTAATAAATAAAGTTGTTGTAACCAAAGCACTTAAGAGAACATGGGTTGGATGTAATATGTAGAAAATATTTTCAGAAATAGGGGAAATAATGGAGAGAAAATTTCCATATAAAATAATCATAATTATCAAGATACCGGAGAACGCCCCAAATATTGTAAAAGGAGCATGATTTTTCATTTCTTTTGTAATTTGTTGTAAAGTAAATCCCATATTCAAATGATATATTATTAATATTTATATATTTTATTAATAACTTTTATGCTAATGTTTATAAATATGTTAATAATTTAACTAATTACATGGTAATTGTAAGTGTGTCCCTTAATGAAAAAATATTAGAAGAAATTGATCGAATCCAACACGAAATGGGATATTCTGGCAGATCTGAGGTAATTAGAGCAGGAACTCGATTGTTAATTTCGGAAAACAAAGAAAATGAAGCGTTGATAGGAGAAATCAATGCAATTTTAATTATAGTTCATAATCAAGATAAAGAAGATATTGTATCTAATATTAAACATGATTTTGAAGATGTTACTAGCACTCAAATTCATAATCATCTCAAAAATAATAAATGCTTGGAGATATTTGTATTAAACGGTAAATCAGATCGTATTATGAATTTTGTTAGACATTTTAAAATAAGTGGAAAGATGGATTATGTAAAATTGCTTATAGCATAGATAGAGTTTTCAATTATTTTATATTCTTTTTTGGATTTGAATTTAATTTTATTTTTTGTTTAATTACTTTAATTGAACTTAGGTATTACATAAACATCAGAATTTTTTATTTTTATAACTGTGGAAAGATTTATTAATGAAATATGATATATACAAATACATTAGAAAAATAAACGGGGGAAAACATGAATAAATTGAGATATATATTGAAGGCAGCTATTGTCATTGGTATCGCTCTTGCATTTATAATGCCTGGAGCAGCAATATTCGAAAAAAGTCAAAATAAAGAAATCGAAAAACAAATATATTATCCTACTAAAGATAAATTAGTTTTAAGTCGAGGATGGGAAGAACAAGCTTCAGGTTTTTGGGAACCAAGTAGAGGTATTAATCATATTTGTGCAGTAGATGAAAATATTGTTTGGGCTGTAGGTTATGACGGCAGTGGTTCACAGCTACCCGTCCAGGAGTTTACAAAAACAGTAAACGGTGGAGAGCTTTGGGAAGCGGATGTAATTTCTGGAGCACCAAGTGGTGGTGATTCGGCCATGATTTGTGCTATAGATGAAAATACTGCATGGATTCCTATTCATTCTGGAGATCCTCAGGGTATATGGAAAACAGGTAATGGGGGAGATACATGGGTTCATCAAGATACCGCAGCATTTAGTGGTGACGGTGCATTTCCAAATATTGTACATTTTTGGAATGAAAATGATGGATGGTGTCAGGGGGACCCAGTTGATGGATACTTTGAGATGTATACAACAACTAATGGCGGAGATACCTGGACTAGAGTTCCCCAAGGTAACATTCCAGCACCACTTGCAAATGAAATGGGCACTGTTGGATATTACGATGTTGTAGGAGATACTGTTTGGTGGGGAACCCAATGTATTACAAGCCCTGGGCGTATTTTTAAATCAACTGATAAAGGTTACACTTGGTCAGTAGCAACAACTCCTTTACCAAGTGGTGGTTATGTTGATGTAAGAATGAAAGATGAGAACAACGGACTTGCAATGGATAAAAGATCAACAGCAGCATATTTAGCTGAAACATCAGATGGCGGAGTAACTTGGGAATTAGTTGAGCCTACTGGACCATTTTATGGATATGATATTGCATACCTACCTGGAACGGATAATATGTGGGTAAGTACTGGAGCAGCATCAGGTGGTTCTGGAGCATCATATAGTACTGACGGCGGTCATACCTGGACCGACTTTTCAGAAGTTTTAGGAACTCAGCTACTTGATTGTGACTTTGTTGAAGGAATGATTGGCTGGGCCGGCTCATTTAGTGTTGATGAAGAGACGGGTGGAGTATACAAATATTCTACATCTGGGGGAGATGCTGATTTGTTCTGTGAAGGAACCCTAAGCTGGGTGGATGTAAAACCCAGTGATACTGTTGAAGGTGATTTTACAGTTAAAAATGTAGGTGGTGCTGGTACAATGTTAGATTGGGAAATCGGCTACGATCCAAGTTGGGGAACATGGTCTTTTGATCCTGAATCTGGAACAGATTTAACTCCAGAAGATGATCCAGTTACAGTTCACGTAACTTGTATAGCACCAGAAGATAAAAACGAAGAATTCGTAGGTAAAATTAAAATTGTCAACGCAAAAAATCCTGAAGATTATTGTTACATCGACGTATCTTTGACAACACCAATGAACAAACCATATTTTTTCCAATACCTACAAAATATAATCCAGCAATTTCCGGTTTTGGAAAAAGTTTTAGCAATTTCGATAGTTCTTGGAAAAATATTATCAGCATAATATAAAAACTATCTCTTTCTTTTTTTCTTTGTTTTTAAATTACTCATAAAGCTACTTTTTTATTGTTTCAATATCTCGAAAATATTGACGGCAATCTCTTTTTATTATAGCAATTTGCTGTTGTGGAATTTTATATGAGAATTGAGCATATTCGAGAGCAAAAACAAGCCCATGGATAAAAGCACCAACATTATAATCATTATCTTTGCTAAGTTTAAAAATGTCATCTGTAATCTTAAGTGCATCTTGTATTGTATAAGGTGGAGATTTTTTATCTTGATTGACTTTCTTTTTATGTGCCATATTGTCTCTTTGAATACCGCACTTATTTAAATAATTTTTTTTAAAAAACACTTAATGTCAAAAAAATAAAATAATAAAATAAAAATTTATTTTGCTTTCTTATAGCAATATTAATGTAATATATAGTAATTATTGTCGATTGTGGAATATAAATTATTGATTATCAGATATGGTGAAATAGCATTAAAATCAAAAGAAACAAGAAATCGTTTTGAAAATACATTAATAAATAATATTAAAAAAGCATTTAATAAAAGGGAAATATCAAATATAATAACTAAAGAATGGGGCAGAATATACGTCCAATCAGAACAAATTGATAAATGTATAGATGTATTGAAAAGAATTTTTGGAATAACCTCTATCAGTCAATCAATTCAAACAAAATCAGATATTGATTCCATTTATGCGACGTCTAAATTTTTCTCTGATGGAATTCTAAATAACAAGAAAAGTTTTGGATTAAGAGTCACAAGAACCGGAAATCACAAATTTACAAGTCAGGAAGTTGCTATAAAAGTGGGAAATTACATAAGAAATTCAACAGGAGCAAAAGTAAATCTAAATAACCCTGATTTAGAGATTTTTATTGATATCAGGGGTGAAAATTCATATATATTTACTGAAAAAATCCGAGGAATGGGAGGCATGCCCATGGGAACACAAGGTAATGTGCTGGCTATAGTAAGTAATACAAAATCAATATTGTCTGCTTGGTTTGTACTTAGAAGAGGTTGTAAAGTTTTTTATGCAGATTGTAACGGTAGATATAAAGAAAAATTGAATTCTTTCATATCTGAGTGGTACACAAATTCAGATATTATTTTCTTAAATTCTAATTCGAATAATTTTTACCATAATTTATATGATACTGTCGTTGAAAAAAACTGCGATGCTATTGTTGTAGGTAATTCTCTATTTGGAAAAAATTATAAAGAATTAAAAGAAATTCAATGTTTAAAGGAAAAGACTGGCATACCAATACTTCATCCATTAATATTCATGGGCGACAATGAAATAAAAGAAAAGTGCGTTGAGATTGGAATTTAATTATGAATATCGTTGTTTTAGGTGCCGGAGCAATTGGTTCATTATATGGTTCATTACTCAGTAAGAAAAATTACGTAACTTTAATTGGAAGTCCTAAACACATTAATGCAATAAAAAAAAAAGGTCTTACAATCAAAGGTAAAACACAGTCCAATATAAAAATTTCAGCTGAGGTAAATATAAAAAAGCTTGAAAAATCACCTGAGTTGTTAATTTTAACTGTAAAATCTTACGATACAGTTTCTGCAATTCGTGATATAGATACAATAATAAACAAAAATACAACAATTTTATCACTTCAAAATGGTCTGGATAATATTGAAAAAATTAAAAAAATCATTGATAATAAACAAATAATAGCAGGAACGACAACACATGGAGCATTTTTAGTAGAACCAGGTATTGTCGAACATACGGGATTGGGAAATACAATTTTAGGGGAATTAGATGGAAAAATATTACCTAGGTTAAAAAAAATAGTAAAAATATTTAATAATTCTTTAATTAAAACACATTCTAGTAAAAATATTATCAAAGAAATATGGATAAAAGCAATTACAAATTCAAGTATTAATCCATTAACAACGATATTCAAATGTAGGAATGGATATCTGTTAGAAAATCCTGTTTTAGAACAAATTGTAAATTCTGTTTGCAGGGAATCTACGATTATTGCAAATAAAAATGGAATAATAATAAGTACCAAATATATGCGAGAAAAAACAAAAGAAGTGATTAGATCAACCTCAGAAAATTATTCTTCCATGTTTCAAAGTTTTAAAAACAACAAAAAAACTGAAATTGATTCAATTAATGGAAAATTGGCATTTCTTGGTAAAATACATAATGTTGACACTTCTCTCAATGATATTTTAGTAGATTATATCAAGACCAATAACCTTTTTTAATTCATTATATATTTGGAAATATTTAAATAAAAATTTTTTATAATCAATATTTAAAATATCACATTAAAATATAACAAAATAATTACAAATAAATTTGTTTGTAGGATGTAATTGAAAAATATGTTAGGAATAAGAAAAAAAAGGGTATTGTTTGGTGTTACATTAATTATTGTAGCAATTTTAATTTTATCCAGTGTCTTTTACTATTTTGAATATTTTAAAGAGGAGGAAATAGAACAAATTATTGAAAAACGAACAATAGATAATCAAATAAACCCATATACAAACCAAGGTTTAATTGTTGAAATATTACGAATTCGTCATCGCGGACTTTTAGACAAAATGTACAAATTCGGTTTAAGTTGGAGAAAAGCTCCTAGTTTTTATTGGATTGCTGAGGTTGATGGGGAGGAATGTAACACCAAGGGCAATATTGGAGAAACAGGTGTTTTTACAGATTGGGATACCTTTGACAAAGAAAGTAATGTAAACTATTATACAGAAGAAGAACAAGAAACGTCAACAGTTATAATAAAAGTAATAGAAATTGTAAAAACTGGCATTTTAGGTTTAAGAGAATCAGAGGTTGAAAAAGCTACGATTCATCTTACTTATGATTATCGTACTGGCAGATGGTCAGGAGAAGATTATTTTAAAGATAAAGATGGTTATGGTCATTATCTAGGAGAAACCTTTGAAGTTTGGTTTAACATTTATCAATCAGATTATGATCATGATGGCATACCCTATTGGACTGAAGTAAATATTTTAGGGACTGATCCTGTAGTGGATGACAGAAAATTAGATCCTGATGAAGATGGTATTCCAACAAGTTGGGAGTGGAGATGGGATTATGATCCTTTTGTATGGAATGATCATATAAATCTTGATCCAGATGTTGATGGTATCGAAAATATAGAAGAGTATCAGATAGCAAAGTATTTAGCTGATCCCTATCAACCAGATATTTACATTGAAACTGATGGAATGGAGAAAAAAGGTCCTATTGATTTAAAACATGTTTTTTTTGAGGAATCACAACAGATGCTGATTGAAAGATTCGCTCAACACGGAATTAATGTTTACATAGACGATGGTTGGACAGACGGACCAATAAATGGAGGTGGTGAGATGGTTCCTTTTCACAGAGATTTTGATGATGTAACTGGTAAACAGATGTTAAGATTCTACAATAATAATTTTGCTGAAGAAAGAAAAGGTGTATTTAGATATCTATTGATTGGAAATCAAGATAAAGGGTCTAGTGGGTTTATATGCCCGGGTAAATATAATAATTTTGATACAATATGTTGCGGTAGTGGTTTAAAAAAGGTTACATTTACAAGACTATCTTTTACACCACGAACTTTTAGATTTACCCTAGCCTGTGCGGTAATGCATGAACTAGGGCATTCATTAGGATTATTACCGATTACTTTTCCAGGAAATGATATTCAATCACCATCAGCTGGAGTTAGATACCCAAATATGCCTGAAGATGAATATAAGAATTATTTAGATCAATATGTAAGTGTTATGAATTATAAATATATCTATAATAAGAAATTATTTGATTATTCGGATGGAAGTAATGGCCCTCCTTATGATCAAAATGATTGGGACCTTATTTATATTCCTTCTTTTCAAATCGATTCAATTGCCTATGAAACACCTGCTGATGAGACATTTGAAGATTTTGAAATAGTTGATGATTACCCAGGTGTTATTATAGAAGGATGGGAATTTGATAAAAATTTAACAGCTAATTTCACAGATGAATTAAAACATTTAGCAATAGTAAAAAATGCAGATGTTAACGTTAGTTTATATGTAAAAACTGAAAAAGAAAGCGAGAACGAAAATAATGTTAGAATTTATGTTATGCCAAAATTATCTAATATTTTTACAGTGTGGTCATTGGTTGCAGAGGGAAAAATGGACTCTAACGGAAAAATACAGATTTATTCACAGCAAAAAACAATAAATGAGATAATATCAGAACTCTCTCAATAAATTATTTCAGTAATAATTCTATTATTATAACTATTTACCATTTCATCCAAATTTAGAGAAGTTCTTATGAAGGTTTTTGTAACAAGAAAAATCCCTGAAGCCGGTTTGAATTTATTAAAAAAGGAACACCAATTGGAAATTAACCCTTACAATAGAATCTTAACAAAGAAAGAGATTATTAAAGGTTTAAAGGGAAAAGATGGTCTTCTATGTTTGTTGACTGATTCTATAGATAAGGATGTAATTAATTCTGAACCAAAATTGAAAATGATTGCTAATTACGCTGTAGGTTATGATAATATTGACATAAAAACAGCTTCTGAGAAAAGAATTCCAGTTAGCAACACCCCTGGAATTTTAACAGATACAACTGCTGATATGGCTTGGGCATTATTATTCGCTGTGGCAAGACGAGTTGTAGAAGGGGATAGAATTACCCGGTTAGGAGATTTTAATGGCTGGGACCCAATGCTTTTGCTCGGTCAAGATGTATCTAATAGTACTTTAGGTGTTATAGGTGCTGGGAGAATTGGTACTGCTTTTGCTCTAAAAAGTAAGGGATTTAAAATGAAGGTTTTATATACAAATCCCAGTATAAATAAAACAGTTGAAAATGAATTAAACGCAAAAAAGGTAGATTTATTATATTTATTGAAAGAATCAGATTTTGTATCTTTGCATGTATCATTAAATAAAAAAACTCATCATTTGATAAGTGAAAAGCAACTTAAAATAATGAAAAAAAATGCAATTCTTATAAATACATCAAGAGGACCAGTTATTAAAGAAAACTCCCTTTTAACGGCGTTAAAAGAAAAATGGATATTTGGAGCTGGTCTAGATGTTTATGAAAATGAACCCGAAATTGACAATGAACTTAAATTGTTACAGAATGTTGTGATGCTACCACATTCAGCATCTGCAACCTATAAAACAAGAAGTAGTATGGCAATAATAGCTGCTAAAAATTTAATTGCTGGATTAAAAGGTAAGATCCCTCCAAATTGTATCAATCCCGAGGTATTTAAAAAATAAATTATAGCGTGAATACCCATATTTCTTTATCTTTTGGCAACTCATCTTTCTCGATATCGATTTCATTACCTACCTTTAAAATCTTAAAGTTGTTGTTCTCAAGAAATGAATCAATACCTGAAATGGGAAGTGATAGTCCCTCTAATTTATAATGCATAGGAATAGTGATTTTTGGATTAATTTTCTTAATAACACTCCAAGCCTGATTTGCATCTATTGTGTATGTACCCCCAATGGGAATAAACAGTATGTCGATTTCTCCTATTTGTTGTACAGTTTTTTCATCTAGCTCGTGGCCAAGATCACCCAAGTGACAGAATGTTATTCCATCATATGAAAACTTATAAATTATATTTTTACCTCTTTTTTCACCGTGACTTTCATCATGGTATGAAGGAAAGCCATTGATTTGGACATCTGAAATTGTTCTTTTTCTCTCATCTATAACAATTTTTGATCCTTCTTTTTCTACAGATTTAACTGAATTATGATCAAAATGATCGTGGGAGACTAAAATAATATCTCCAGTAACTGATGGTGGGGGTAAACCTATAGATTTACCATCATGAGGGTCTGTTATTATAGTTAAATCATTTGTTAATTCAAAACATGAATGACCATGCCATCTTATTTGAAGCATTTTTACCTCCTCCAGGAATTTAAAAATAGAATTGGATAATTAATTTAAAAACATTATGGCCGTAATCTTCCAAGTTTAATGTAACTGATTGAATCGTCGTCAATTTTCGCAAACACAAATTCTTTATTTACAGAATGGGCAAGTCGAACGGCTCTACTCATATCGGCCCATGTTCCTTTATAATTATCATCAATTACATGAACAAGATAATCAGCATGAATTTCACCAATGAATTTTGTGTAAACGCGGAAATGTGCACCATATTTAAATCCTGTTTTCACAATAAATCCACGCTTTTTTAAATCTTTATATACAGGAAATATTGATTTTAACTCAGGTTGTATTTTGGAAATATAATTTTTTAAACTTTTTTTTGTAATTTTTTTACCATCAGCCGTTTCAACATTCAACATCCCTTTTTCTGATAGATATAATGATTCGACCAACGAAAGTTGCAATCCATCTCCAAAGATTTTCCCGAAAAATTCAGTTTTTTGCAAAATTTTTGCAATATTTCTTTCAAAAATAATAATTCGATTTTTTAATAGAATTCCCGTGGTTTTTGGAAAAGTATTTTCATTAACTTCACCTTGAATGTTAAAAAGAGATACCTCGTAATATGTAATATCTCCTTCTTCATCGACAATACTAAACCATAATACTCCGCTTTTCTTTTTCACTTCTTGGAATAGTAAAATAAATTTTTTAATGTCTAAATAATCTCTTTCTGAAAATGTCAAGATAAAAAATTGTTTGTCGCTTGACAGATTATTTCTTGTTTTATTAAATTTATAAAAAGTAGCAATTTCTTCTTCACCAGACAATCTTATTGGATATCCCCTATTTCTCAAATCTTTAAAAACTAGATATTTAATCTCAAAATCAGTAATATTACTTGACGCGATCTTTACAATGTCCTGAAAATGCATTTCTTTTTTTTTATTAAAAATTCTTAATTTACCCTCATCTAATAGATACGCACCTTCTAACAAATTTAATTCTAACTTATCTTTCTCCTTTATTTTACCATAGTGACTGTTACTATAAAGCCTACTAATATCTTTAGATCTTTTAATTGTAATTTTATTTTTATGAAATTCTGCTAGACTTTGCATTAATTGGTGTAAAATAGATTTATTATTTGTTTTTTTTGTTATAATTTGTTAAAAATGCAAAGATTTACCATAAAATTAGTTTTTGACATAGTTTTACATTTCAAATTAAATAATTTCATATGTTTTTATTTAAAATTTAATATTTTTAATTAAAATGACAGATCAAAAACACATTATTTCAATTATATATAATTCCATATAATAAATAAAAATAATAAAAATTTATTATTTTTAAAAATAATTACCTCATGAAATTCATCTTTGTCTAATTAATTGATAACAAATTTTATATAACAAAAGTTACATATAATATTAAGACATATGTTATTAAATAATAATATGTTTATAAAAATATTTATGCCTTTTTTAATTTTTATGATTTTCTCAGTAAATATAATTTCTTCTAATGAAATTCTTATGACTGGCAGAAGTGTAGATAACTATATTGAAACACCTTTACCTGAAAGTAGTAATAATGAAAGTTCTATTGTGACTTTTATTGACGGAATTTATTATATGCGAGGGTATGATCCCAAAGACATCCCCGATATTGGTTCTTTATTAAGAGCTCAACCTGAAGAAAATGAGCATACTGTTTGCGGAATGTTTGTTAATTTTCATTTTGTCCAGGAGGGGAATTACTCAGGAATTAATGAAATTAATAACATATATTATCACTTCTGGCAAAAATCTGAATTCCTTTTTGATTTTCTTTTAGGTTATAGTACTTCAAGTCTTCATACTGCTGGATTTAATGAATCCATCTACATTAATTTAAATGACTACATTTGCGAGGTTAATAATTATTTGTTATTACGGGCAATGCAATATACAGATCCAGAAATCGCTGTTTTTGAAGATGACGAGATTTACGAATTTACCGTAAAGTATTTTGGAAGTAATCCAAATATACTTTGCAATCCAGATCAATATTCCTTTTTAATTTTAAATCTTGAAGATAATGATACCTTAATTCAATATGATAGGGATCATGATTTATTATCTGATTATATAGAGTTATTTGAATATTATACTAATCCATTTGATATGGATACAGATAATGATGGTGCAACAGATTATGATGAAGTTATGGGGGATTTATTTGGTTTCACCTCTAGCAATCCAAATGATTTTAATGACACTACTGAATTTAGACAGTTATATGCTCTAGTCGGAGGACCATACACGGGATTGGAAAATGAAATAATTCAATTTTATGGGGAAGCATTTGGGGGGGTTTCTCCATATACTTGGCAATGGGATTTTGGAGATGGAAATTTTTCAAACAAGAAAAATCCAACACACAAATATAGAAAAGCGGGCAATTACTCTATAACCCTAACTGTTACAGATGATGTCGAAGAAAGTTCTTATGAAAGTACAATAGTTAGTGTAGATAAAATTTCAATAAATTTTCTTAAACCTGAAAATGCAATCTATATTGGAAATCGACGGATTGTCCCCTTTTTTATCCCAATTATAATTGGAGGTATTAATTTGGAGGTTGAAACATCATCAGAAATTTCCGAAATTAAAAAAGTAGAGTTTTATGTAAATGATGGACTTAGATTAATTGATGAGGAATCTCCATATGAATGGCAATGGAGAGAAATATCATTTAATAAAAATGAAATAAAGATAAACGTCTTTAATGATAATGACAATAATATAAGTGAAGAAAAGGTAATTTGGAAATATTTCTAATATTGCTGTTTTTCAATAAGGTCGTTAGTATATAACTTTTTTGCAATAAAGATTTTCAAACCCACTGATTTTTACAAAAAAGTTTTAAAAGCCCAACAATATTATTTAATGTAAATTCTCGCTATTGGGATGCTGGAAAGGATGCAACTTAAACTGATGCATTATTTGATATTAGTTGTAATGTTATTAACTATTTTTTTATCACTTATTAGTTTATCTTCTGAAATTATTCAGGCAGAAAATTATACTTCCCCCATTTTTATAAATTCAACTTTGTATCCACTTAAAGTTTATCCTGGAGAAATAATTGAAATTGCCTCGACATTATATGATTTTTTAGGAGTTAAATATGTACAAGCAAAGTTATTTTATGAAAAGGGTTTCGATATTGTAAATCTATCATTAACTTCTGGATCAAGACAAAATGGTATTTGGGAAGGATCATGGAAAGTACATGATACAATAACTAAAGATTATATAGCAATAATTACTGCATTTTCAATTTCTGGATATAATTCGTCTGTGAGCCATTTGTGGAGTGATCCTACAACCTGGTGGAATTCTAATTGGTTACACAGGATGCCTATCAACATTACAAATTCAGGAAGTAGTTTATTTAATTACCAGGTAAAAATAGAATTAGATTCTTCAAATGTTGGAGATAATTTTGATTGGGACGTAGATAACGATTCATTAAGATTTACTTATTATAATTCAACTACTGATGCCGAAGTAGAATGTCCTTTTTATATTGAAGAATGGGATACCCCCAGTCAAAATGCAATAGTATGGGTAAATGTTTCATATTTACCAAGTAGTTCCAATTCCTTAGTTTATATGTATTATGATAATTCTTTAGCAAGTTCGGGAGGTAGTGGGGATGATACATTTGATTTTTATGATCATTTTGAAGGTTCAAGTTTAGATACCAATAAATGGCAAATAGATGCAAATTCCTATTCTGTGGCAAATAGTGAACTTAGAATTAATATTGGTGGAGTTTCGAAAAAAGATCCTTTTCCTTTTAGTTTGAATGATGGTTACATTCTAGAAGGAAAAATAAAATATGTATCTGCAAGTGGGGGTTATAGTGGAACCCTATCTGGCCAATCTTCACACTATACTCAAGGGAGTAATGGTGGTGCTGATGCTACAAATTTATACATGCGTAATAGTGGATCAACATTGGTATATAGATGGACAGGAGATGGTTCAACATCAGGTTATAATTGTGGGAGCAGTAATGTATGGTCCTCATCTAACGATGTATGGTATACCCTTGGAGCAAAATTTTATTCTGGTGGTGTATATTTAGTTAGAGATAGAACGACAAATTATGGCCCCTATGGGTGCGGTTGGAGTAAAAATATTAATTATATTTCTCTTGGTGCTTTTTATGGAGCCTCAAACTACAATATTCAAGATACAATATATGATTGGGTATTAATCCGAAAATATGTCCCAACAGAACCAACATATATTCTTGGAACTGAAGAAGAGGCAATACCTTCTCAGCCAAATCTAAGTCTGCCTGTTAATAATTCCTCTACAAATGATATTACACCGATATTTCAATGGAACAATGGAGGAAATACAGATGTTATTACTCTTCTTGTTGATGATGAATTAGATTTATCTGATGGTGATGAATGGATAAATATTTCGTTGGATTCTTCAATTGAGAACTACACTACTCCTGGGCCAGAAGCTCTAACAGAAGGTCAATGGTATTGGATGGTTGTCGCAAATAATTCTCAAGGAAAAAATTCATCAATAATTTGGAATTTTGTTGTTGATGTAACTTCACCTTTACCCCCTACTCTTAACCAACCTTCAAATGATTCAACCACAAATAATAATCAAGTAACTTTCAGATGGAATGCATCTGTAGATAGTCCGGCAAATACTACACAAGTATCAAATATTGCATGTTATCAATTACAAGTAGATAACAACCAAGATTTTTCTTCACCCTTAATAAACGACAATACTTCAGATAATTTGACATTAATGCTAACAAGATCAGTTGAAGGTAGAGTATATTGGCGAGTTAGAGCATGGGATCAAGCTGGGAATCCCGGAACATTTTCAGAAACTAGATCTCTTATTGTTTTTAACTTTGATTTAGATGCAAGCTCATCAACACTTCAGATTCAACGAGGAAATAGTGATGTTATTACTATTTCAATTGAAGAAGATTTTGGTGATATTGAGAATGTTTCATTAGAAAGTTATTGGAGTAGTGACGTTAAACCAAGTTCAATAACATTAGATTTCAGTTCTCAAAGGGAACCATTACCCTTTGAATCTACTGCAACGTTCAATTGTGGTAGTAGCGCTTCAACTGGAACATTTACTTGTACAATAAATGCAACAAGCGATTCAGGAATTAAAAAAATAATTAATGTTACTGTTACTGTTTATAGTATGTTATTTTCAATAGATGGTTTTCCACGTACACTTTCATTAATTAGAAGCGATTCAGAAACCGTCACAATATCAGTTGAATTTGATCAAGGAGTTCTTGAAGATGTCTTTCTATCTGGTGAATGGATAGATGATACGCCTGAAGGAGTAATGGTTGGATTTGATATTTATTCTGGAACTCCTCCTTTTGACTCCATATTTACAATTAGTACTACAAGTTCTGCAGAAGCAGGGAGCTTTGTATATAAAATTACTGGAGAAGGTTCTGGTTTAACTAAATCGTTTAACCTATATGTGAACATTTTAACTGATTTAACACTGACTGCAGAAACAGATAAAATTTCTTATTACAAAGGTCAAAAGATACAAATATCGGGTATTGTAAAAAATGAAAATGATGATTTGATTAACATTGGAACTGCAACTATATCTTTAACGACTCAAAATTGGAATTATAAATATAACACAAGTATTTCTAAAGGTGTTTTTAATTCATATTACTATATATCTTTTGATAAGCCTGACGGAAATTGGACAATTTCAATCACTGCTAAAGATAATAGAGGGCATGTCACCTTATCTTCAACTGAAATTTCAATTAGTATTTTAATCCCTGAAAGTTACAAGCATTATATTATAAATGTAATTAACCCAATCGCAGGTCAAGTTTTTGAAAGAGGGGAAACTATCTTTTTCACAATATCTGCTACAGAGAACAATAATAAGATTGTTGGACTAAACGTAAGAGCAAGTACTTTATTTGGAGAAGAGATATTATTTTCGGAATCATCCCCTGGAATTTATTCAGCAAATTATGATTTAAGTTACGATTGTTCACTTGGAGATTGGAGTGTATATATAGAGGGTACAAAATTTGAAGAAGAAAAATTAAAGGCTGGTTTTAATTATATAAATTATAAAGTTCAACCAACTAGGCCCATTTTGGAAATCATTGAACCAAAATCAAATTCAGTAGAAGTTGGGGAGACGATTAAACTAAAAGTAAGAGTTATTTATCCAAATGGTAACCCAGTAGAAGAAGGGATAATTACTGCTATAAAACCAGAAGGTGGAACTTTATTATTTACTAAATCGGGATTAAATCTATATTCAGCTGATTACACCCCAGTTGCAGAAAGTATTGGAAATTGGTGGATTGAGATTAAAGTTGAGGATGCTTATGGAAATTATGGTATATTAATTGGAGATAATATAGAGGTAATCCAAGCTAGTATAACTAGCAACCTTGTTAGATACTGGTGGGCAACAATTATCTCATTTTTAATAATAATAGTAGTTGGAATCTATTTGACTAGTGGAAAGATTCAAAAAACAAAACTTCAAAACCTAAAACAGGAAACCATTGAATTTGAGAATTTAAAAAGAGAAAATGCTATCCAATACTTTACAAGAGGGAAGATTTCAAGACAAACTTACGATCAATTATTCCAGGATTATGAAAGTAAAATTGCAAATCTAACTAAAAAAACTAGACTACTTGAAAGGAAAGTCAAGAATAAAAAACCCTTATTAAAATTAATAAAAATAGGTTACAAAAATGAAAAATAAAAATAATTATTCACATAAGAATAGAATATTAATTGCCGGTTTAATTTTAATATTAATAATTTTTTTTAACATTTTTCAAGTAGAAGCTTCTTCTGATTGTGATTTTTCTTTACAGTTAGAAAATTATGATTTGTCAATTCGAGTAGGGGGAAAAACAGCCTCTAAAATACTAATTAATTCAACGTCTGATTTTTCTGAGCATGTATATCTTAAAGGTGAATGGATTGGTGGGTTAATTCCAAAAAATGTTACTGTAAATTTTTCTTCCACATCGGGTTATCCTACTTTTTTTAGCTACATCAATTTTACATCAAATTTAGATTCAGAAATAGGTAATTTTTTATATACCTTAACTGCAGAATCAGTTAATAAAATCAAATCTATTAACTTTGAAGTAAAAATTGATTACAATATTTCGATATCTTTACAATCAGAGAAAGATAGTTATGAAAAAGGTCAAACAATTCATATTTTTGGCAATATTTCAAAAACTCATGATATAAATCTGTCTAATTTTGTAAATATAAGTTTTCAATATGATAAATGGGGTAGAACAATATTAGTTCCAATTAAAGACGATTTGTTTGAAACCTATTACAATATATCATATGGAGATCCTGAAGGTATTTGGAACGTATGCTCTAAGATTTCACAAGAAGACATTATTTTTAGCAGTGAAATAAACATCACGGTAATTCCTCCACCTGATATTTTACGATACAATGTTATTTTATATTCACCACCTGAAGAAGCCGTTTATCATAGAGGGGACACAATTAACATCTCTGTTTTCACAACAGAAGCTGGAATCGGTGTTCACAATGCTTTAATTACCTGTATATTCTCAGTTGCTGATAAAATAAGTTTAACCGAAATAAAAGATGGATATTATCAAGGATCGTATAAAATTCCATGGGAGTTTCAAACTGGGCGCTGGTCTTTATCGATAGAATGCATTAAAAATGTAAGTGGTTCTTTAAAAGCGGGAGGGAGTTACACAGTTATTAATGTTAAACCTGCAACAATTAATTTGGATTTAATTGAACCTTCTTTAAATGATTTTTTTATAGATGATTCAATAACAATTAAAGCCAAATTGACTTATCCTAATGAAGATATCATTGAAGGTGCTATAATCACCGCAAAAACACCTAGCTGTAATGTAACATTAGCTGATCAATTAAATGGTACATATTTGACCAATTACAAAGTAAATAATAAAGATCTAGGCAGTTGGTTTATTGAAATTTCAGCATTTGATAATTATGGAAACAGAGCATTTGCAACCAAGACTATTAATATTGTAAATAAAGAACAAGTAAATATTCCGTTTTCAACTATTTTGGGAATTTTAATAGTAGGTTTTATTGGATTTTTTGCAATTAATATTTTTAGAAGAAATTTTTCTCTACAACATTTAAACGATATTGAGGAGGAGATAAAAGAGGAAGAAAGACTTCAAAATGAAACGGCAGTAAAATATTATAAATCGGGCTCAATATCGCGAAGTACTTATGATGCTCTGATGAAGCAACATACCGAGCGCCTAGGTGAACTTAAAAAAGAGAAAAGAAAACTAAAAAAATTATAATATGGAAAAAATATTTATGATGAGGGAAAAACAAAATGAAAAAATCTCTTTTAGTAGTTGATGACAGTCCTGATATTACATATGCATTAAAAAAGCTATTTGAAGAAGATCTTGAGGAGTATAAGGTTGTTGTTACAGATTCAGGTGAGGGTTGCTTAGAAATTTTAAGTTCGAATTTTACTCCTGATGCAATAATATTGGATATTATGTTGCCTGGAATAGATGGCTGGGAAACATATGAACGTATAAAAAAGAATGAGAATTGGTCAAAGATCCCAATTATATTTTTGACCGCCCGTTCTGATTATTTTACTATGGGTGCTGGTCGTTTTCTTGGAGATGGATTTGTTGAAAAACCTTTTGAACCCCATGAATTAAAAAGAAGGGTTGAAAAAGCAATTACGAAATATCATAGTTAAAAAATAAATTTTTTTCTTAAGCTTGTTCCCTACAGACTTCTTCTGGATTAATTACTATACCTTTGCTTGTGATTTCCATTGGTACAATTTTTTGAGAATGTGCAGCACCACGTAGCTTATATATTTCTGCTCCTCGTGTTCTCCTTTTAACTCCTTGAAAATTGTAAAAGACAAAGATACCATCTGCAAGAAACTCTTCCACACCTGTATTTGAAAATTGATGGGGAGCATTTGAAGACTCTGTTATCATAAGCGTCGTAATATCTAAATGTTCAAAATATCTAAAAAGTTGTTCAATATAAATCCTGTATTGTCTTCTTGTTCCAGAAAATGCAGTTTCAATTGCTGAAATTGAATCTAAAGTAAGTAAACAAACATCAAAATCTTCAGGGAAAAAATCTAAAACAAGGTCAATATCTATTGGTAGTGTACCACTTGCTTTTTCTAGCAAAGCCTCTATAGATCTTGCTAGTTTAATAGGTTGCAAACGTTTAAGCGATATTCTTCCCTTTCCATCAACTCTTATTATTATTTGGTTTTCCCCTCTCTCAATTTCCGCAATTTTATAACCAAATTCAAGCAGATGATCCATAAGTCGCTCAGGCCGTTCCTCCATTGATAAAAAAACACAATCCTTTCCGTCAAGGGCTTTGTTGTATAGAGTTTGCAAACAAAATATTGTTTTGCCACTTCCTGGACCGCCAGCAATAATAATATTTGACCCTTTAGGTATACCTTTTACCAATAAATCATCAAAACCAGGAATTCCAGTAAAAAGCCATTTTATTTTACTTTTTTGTCGATTTTTAGGTAAAATCAATGTTTCATCAGTTGATTCTATTATCATTTCTGAAATATCGGAATTATCAACATCTTCTTTTTTATCTAATAATTCAGAATTTTCAATATTTGATTCAAATATTTCAGTTTGACCCATTTTAGTGTTTAAACCATCATTTTCAATATTGAATTCATCATCTGTATAAGTAGGTAAATTCATTTCTACACTATCTGTTTTCCAATCAATTATATACTCTGTAAAAGGAGGAGTTGAAAGAAATTCTGGTGTTTCAAATGTGCTATTGTTGGGTTGTAATAGATTCAATAAATTTTTAAAAAAAGATTGTTTTTTTCTCTTTGATTGTTTTTTACTTTCCATTTCTTTGATTAAATTGTCTACTTTGTTTACCGTTAAAATATGAAGATTATCAAATTTTTTGACCTTTTTATTTAGATTAGCATTTTTCTTTTTTGATTTAGAGTTGATCTTTGATTGAGAACTTGCTTCATTATCTTTAATATTTTTATTTTTTCTATTTTTATTGTTAATATTAGATTTATTTTCTTTTTTAACATTAGTTTTTGAATTCTTATCTAAAAAACTGGAACTTGTTTTCCCATCTCTAACTCGTTTTTTACTGCAACCCATCCATGCATCCCGTGTAAAATTTAGTATTGTGTAATTTGCTATATATTTAATAAAAGTTTTTATTGCATATCACAAAAAAATAAAATGATATAACAAAATAGCTCAAAGATATTAATTTTTATGATAAAACTTAATTGGGATGAACAATATTCATTATTGTCATTATCTTAAAAAATAATGAAAAAAATGATGGGATGACAAATGCCTCAAAAAAATAATTTTCTTCTAAATACTAGTCTAAATCTCTTTTTTAATCAATTAAATAAGGGAGGTTTAAATATACGAAGAACGAACCAATGATTATCAGACAGTTGAGGGAAGAAGAAGCATTAGGAATAATTAAGACAAATAGTATGGTAAGTTATAAAGAATCAGAAAGTATTGAAAATAGGGATTATGAAAAAACTACCACCAACAACGCTCCTATAAATCATTCAAAAAAATCACAGGAAAAAAATAATGGATTAGGGAATGTCAAAACTAGATATCAAACTATTTTTGAAAATTACTCTGTTGCAATTACATTAGCAGACAATAAAGAAAGAATTGTATCATGGAATAGTTATGCTGAAGAAATGCTAAATAAAAATGAAAAAGATTTGTATTTGGCACCAGTATCATCGTTATATTCTAGTGAAGAATGGCAAAGAATAAGAAGCGAAAACGTCAGACAAAAAGGTATTAAATATCGTATGGAAACCAAAATGTTACGAAAGGACAAAGAACCACTTGATGTTGAACTTTCTTTGTGCATATTAAAAAGTATTGATGGAAAAATTGTAGGTTCAGTTGGCATTATTAAGGATATATCAAAGTTGAAAATTGCAGAGAGAAAATTAAAGGAATCAGAAAATAAATACAGAACAATATTTGATAACTCTGCAGTTGCCATCACAGTAAGTGATGAAAATGAACGCATTGTTTCTTGGAATAATTTTGCTGAGATTCTATTAGAAATGAATAAAGAAGATTTATTTATGAAACCGGTTAAATCATTGTATCCTGAGGAAGATTGGGCAAAAATTAGATCAGAAAATATTAGACAAAAAGGAATGAAACATTGTATTGAAACTAGAATGGTTAAGAAAAATAATGAAACAATTAGCGTTTGTCTATCATTAAGTGTTATTAAAAATTATAAAGATAAAATAATTGGATCTATAGGTGTTATCCAAGATAATTCTAAACAAAAAAAGATGGAAACATATCTTAAAAAATCTGAGAAAAAATTTAGACAATTATACGAAAACGCCCCAATACCATATCATACTTTGAATCCAAATGGTATCATAACAAACGTAAATAAAAAATGGTGTCAGATTTTAGGTTATTTAGCAAACGAAGTTATTGGAAAATCAATTTTTAATTTTATTAACAATACAGATAAAGAATCAGCAAAATCATCTTTTATAAAAAAAATAAATGATGGGGAATCGTATACCGAATTAAGTGAGAGAGAATTTCTTACAAAATCTGGAGAAAAAAGAATTTTTTTAATGCATGATTTTCAATATTTTGATAATACAGGAAATTTAGAATTTATTCAAACTACTATGGAAGATATCACAGAGCGAACAAAGAATGATGAGAAATTAAAAGAATCTTATGATATTATTAGATGTGTCAATAAAGATTTGGAAAGAAAAGTAAAAGAAAGGACTAATGAGATTGAAAATCTGTTAAAACAAAAAGATGAATTTATTAACCAACTCGGTCATGATTTAAAGACCCCATTAACCCCTCTTGTTTCTTTGCTACCTATCATGGAAAATACTGAGGATGATCCTAAGTCCAAGGAAATGTTAGAAGTGTTTCATAGAAATGTAGATTACATGAAAAACCTTGTTACTAAAACTATAGAACTTGCTCGACTAAATTCCTCTAATACTGTATTTGATTATAAGGATATTAACTTAAGAGATGTTATTGAAAATTGTATAAAAGATCAATTAATTATATGTGACAATAAAAATATTAAAATTAATAATGAGGTAGAAAAAACCATAATTGTTAAAGCAGACAGACTTAGATTAGGTGAATTGTTTAATAACATTTTTAATAATTCCCTTAAATACACACCTATAGAGGGAACTATTATAGTAAATACAACTAATGATGAAGATTTTGTTACTGTCTCAATAAAAGATTCAGGGATAGGCATGAATGAAGAACAGCTTGGAAAAATATTTAATGAGTTTTATAAAGCTGATAAATCCCGTCATGATTTCAGATCTAGTGGTCTTGGTCTTTCTATTTGCAGGCGTATTGTTGAAAAACATGGTGGAAAAATATGGGCGGAAAGCCCCGGTCTTGGAAAAGGAAGCACTTTTTATTTAACTCTACTAAAAAAACATTAAAATCAAATTATTTTCTTAATCTAAAATCATTGTATATAAAGAAAAAAATAGAATTAACAGCAATATCAATCTTTTTTATTGTAATAATCTTTTATACTTTTGGGAATGTCTTCTTTTTGGAAAAACTGGTTTTGTTGTTCCAAACTCAATCCCTCATTTTTTAATGCAGAAACATGTTTAGATTTAGTTTTTTCTTTTTTGGATGTTAAGGATCCAATCATAATACCTATACCTATTCCACCTATACTGCCTATTATTGCAAAAACAAAAAAATAGTTAGAGTATCTGAGAATACCTCTTTCCCATATTGAGGTCGATATTTCAGGAATTCCAACATATCTTGAAGCATGACTTTTACAGGGGCTTGTAAATCTGAGGGTACCAGCGATTAAACCACTATATTTATAATAAACGATTGCAGAATTGTAGGAAGATTCGTTTGCAAGACTTTGAGCATATTCATAATAACTTACTGCCAATATTGGCTCAATACCTTCGTTTCTGCTTTCCCCAATGCTCACACTTGAACTTTCTCGCGCTCTTTCAATTTTATCTTCCGAAATACCATCAACTAGTTCGAGAGCAAGATTTGCTTTAACTAATGCTTCCAAAGTCTCAAATAATGCTGCCGCTGGATAACCCTTTTCTATACTATTCCTTGCAGTTTCTAATAGATCTTCAGCTTCAATTGTATAACTTGATGATCCACCTACTTCTTGGAGAATTATTTCAGAATAAATTATTGCTTGTTGAGCATCTTCGATATATTCTGAAGCTAGATTTTCAATCATTGATGAATTAATTTCACCTAATTCTTTGAATGAATTAGAAATATTAATCCACCATCCAACACTAGCGCTTCTTTCCATAGCATAAGCAATTTTATACAAAGCAGTTAAATAATCACTAGTTTGATAGCTATTGTTAGCATCTGATATGTAGGAATCTGCATCAGTTGCCCTTTTTTGAGCTGCACCAACACATTGTAATGAAATAATGCCCTTTACTTCAGCATTTTTTGCTATTTTACTATTTTTATTATGCCTGTTTTTTAAATATTCCAGATGGGAACTGACGTATGCATCTTTGTTATCAGAATTGAAATATTCACAAGCATAAGTTACAAAACGGGTATCAATTAATGATTGAAACGAGTTGCTTGTACTAGTATAGTATAGTCCCTTTTCAAACCAATTTTGAGATTCATCAAGATTTTGCTTAGCTTCATTAAAAATGTCTGTAACATGATTTTTATAATAAAATGGATACCTATTAGGGATATCTGATGTGTTAAACAAATTGCTTGCATTTTTAAAAGAAGTGCTAGCTTCTTCTAATAAATTTGTTGCAAGAGGCATTATTGAGTCTATATAATCTTCTGTTGTAATTCTATCTTCAGATTCAATTAGCGGAAATTCCCATCCCGTAAATTGTAAAAGAACATCATTTAGGTCTTCGACTTCTACTACATCTATTCCATAATTTTCAGATGCATAATCTGAGACATTTCGTAAAACTTGACGAGTAATAATTTGCGTCCAACCCCCCGTATCAACAGTTTCTGAGATAGTTTCAACATAAGTCCCTTGACCTTTTGGTATTAAAAAACGCGTCGCTCCCACAGAGTAAGCTGCATCAATTTTTTGAATAATTCCTCCAATTGGGCCTATACTTCCATCTGGATTAATCATACCCGTCATTACCGTTTTATCATCAAGTGTCCAATTTTCTAATAATGCAACAATAGCTGTTGTCATAATTGCACCAGCTGAAGGACCTCCTATTATAGGCGAATCAGTTCTAACAACAAAAAAGTAATCATAATTTGAGGGACTTATATTGCAATTATTATCATTTTCTACTATAGAACTAGCTACTTTAACTGCAAGACGCGCTGAGCCTTGCATATCAATTTGAGTTAATGGTAAGGTATCGACAAATACTCTTCCGCTACCGTTGTTTTGAATTGTTACAGTTATTGTTGAAATTACACCAATATAACCAGAAGATGTTTGGGCTACCGCAGGAGCATAGACAGTTATATTTCTGTATTCGATTGATACACTATCTTCTTTAATTTCCCCTGGGATTACTGCAGAGGAAATTTGACAAAAAGAAGAAAATAACAACATTATTCCTAACATTATTAGTATTCTTTTTTTCTTCATATATTTTCCTTCTAATGATTTTTGCATAATAGAGATTTTATACTAAAAATTTACTGATAATTTTTTATAATATAAAAATTTGAATTTCTCATTTCTTGAATTAATGATAATTGCAATAATATCTCCCGATATTTTTAAGTATAAATTATATATCAATCAATTATTAAAATGAAAAATACTAGATTTATTAAAAATCCCTCATATTTTTCTAAAAATCTAGGGATCAATTTAATTAAAAAAATTTATGTTTTTGATGAATTGAATTCAACAAATGATTATGCAAAAGAACTTGCAATTAAAGGCGAGGATGAAGGAACAATTGTAATATCTAGAATTCAGCTAACAGGTAGGGGCAGATTTGATAGAATATGGGAATCCCCTGAAGGTGGAGTATATCTTTCACTAATTCTCAGACCAAAAGTCCCCCCTGAAAAATCCATGTTATTGTCACTAATGACTGCAATTGTTGTATCCAAAACTATATCTGGCTATAATTTAACACCTGATATAAAATGGCCTAATGATATTAGAATAAATAAAAAAAAAATTGCCGGTATTTTAATCGAATCGGAAACCTGTAAAAATAAAATAGATTATATTGTTATTGGAATTGGTATTAATTTAAATAATAAAATCAAAGATCTTTCTGGTAAAATAAGGAAATTGTCTACTTCGATTTTAAAAGAAAATGGTTCACCTATTGATTACTGTGATTTTCTAAGCAATTTATTGAATAATTTTAATAAATATAATAAGCTATTTACAGATGAAAAATATAATCAAATTTTAAAGGAATGGAAAAGCCAAAGTGATACAATAGGTAAAAAAATAATAATTAACCTTAATTCTAATCCTATTAAAGGTACAGTAATAGACATCAATGAATCTGGATTCTTAAATATCATGCTTGAAAATGGAAAAAATATTGTGCTTAAAAGTGGGGAAATTAAATATTTGGAAATTTAGAATTATTTTTAAATTTACTCCATTTCGAAATTAATCTACTTTATCGTTAAATTTTTATACCATAGCAATTATATATACATTAACATGTGTTAAAGATTGTTCTGGGGTAAAAAAATGAAGAAATTTTTATCAATATGTATTTTGGGAGTCTTTATACTAAGTAGTTTTAGTGCTGTTGCTTTAAATAATAAAACTATTGAAGAATTCGAACGCGATTTTACTCATACTGTGTTGGCGGAATTTGGAACGACTAGTTCTTGTCCGCATTGTCCGCCTGTTTCAAATTATTTATATGACATATATTCATCTGATGACTACGATTTTTTCTTTATAACTTTAAATGCTGATCATGAACCTTTGGCAAATGCTAGATATTGGGAAATTCCTGGCTCATCTGGATCTGTTCCACAAGTATTTTTTGATGGTGGGTATAGTACAATTATAGGTAATCAGGGTAGTAAAACACCATATATTAATAATATCGCACAAGCAGGAGGAAGAAGTGTAGCAGATATTGATTTAGATGTCGTAGTTGATTGGTTAGGAGATGCTGAATTAAAGGTTACTGTGAATGTTAAAAATAACGAGGGTAGTAGCTATAGTGGACATCTTCATGCATACATTACAGAAATAGTTTCCAGATGGTATGATAATAGCGGTAAAAAGTATCATTTTTCTATGATAGGATACGCTTTTAATAAAAATATCAACATTGACGCAGGCAATACATGGAGTGAAACTGCAACATGGGATGGAGATTCTCATGGATATGGCAACATACAGGAAGATAACATAATGATTGTAGCATCTGTTTTTGATCCTAATACAAAATATGTTGATGAGACTGCAGCTGGAACTCCTGGGGCTAGTAGCCCCCCTGATACACCCGATAAACCTGATGGACCTGATGAAGGAATTGCAGGAGAAGAATACGAATTTTCAAGTAGTTCTACAGATCCGGATGGGGATCATATATACTACATGTTTGATTGGGGAGATGGTAGTTATAGTGGATGGATAGGTCCATTTGATTCCGGACAAACAGTCACTACTTCTCGTTCATGGAGTTTAGAAGGGTTATACAATGTAAGGGTTAAGGCAAAGGATGATAATGGTAGTAGTGAAACACCTTGGTCGTTACCATTGACAGTGGATATTGTTGGTGGCCCAAGACTTGATGTTGATTCCATAGACGGAGGATTATTTTCAGTAAACGCATTGATTAAAAACACTGGTGGTCTTGATGCAAACGATATCAGTTGGAGTATCAATCTTGAAGGTGGTGCGATAATTGGGAAAGAGTCATCTGGAGAGAGAATATCTATTCCTGCAGGTGAAGAAAAAAAGATTAAATCAGGTATTATTTTTGGACTTGGAGCAACTAAAATAACTGTAAGTGTATCTATTACCGATGGCCCATCTGACGTAAGAACAAAACGCGGTACTGTTTTTCTATTTTTTATCAAGTTGAACCCCGGTAGTTAGTTTTAGAAATAATAAAAAATATCTTTCTTAATTTCCTTTTTAATTCATTAAAAAGTATTAAGATAGAATTATTAATACAAAAAATTTAAATTATTGTAACTTATTATTAAGTTCAGGAATGATAAATCAATGAAAAACAAACTATTTAAAAAATTCATTGTATATGCAGTAACATTACTTTTTATTTTTATTGTCTTTGCGCCCTCATTTAATTCATTATCAACTACAAAAAATTATAAATTCGAAATGCAAAATTTAAATAAATCATCTTCCGACAGAGATTGGATGTGGATAGAATCTTATCCAAATTATGTTCCAAGTGGTATGCCTGATTTTGATCAACAACAAAAACAATGGAAGAGCATTATTGATGGTGGCAATGGTTTGGCAGACACTAATGCAACTGGAGATGACATACAATTAATTGCATGGGGATCGGAAGTTGGACTTGGAGAAATTATAATTGCTCCTGGTGAAAATTGTCAACTTGATACAAATATAAATGGAGATGATGTTGAAAAATGGGCTTTTTGCGGTCCTACAGCATTAGCAAATAGCTTATGGTGGTTTGACTCAAAATTTGCAAATCCCGATGGCATTCCTGGTGATGGAGAAGATGACTTTCCACTTGTTGAAAAATATGCAGATGATGATCATTCAGATGAAAATGTTCCAATACTTATCGAACAATTAGCTCGAACAATAAACACCTCTGATAAAGGTTCTACAACTATTGAAGATATGAATAATGCAATTGATTTATGGTTAACAAATAATAATTTAGATGATAGATTTGAAAGTACAATTAAAGATGAACCTACATTCAATTTCATTTCAGATGAAATCAATGAAAGTAAGAATGTTATTATACAGTTAGGTTTTTATGATTATGAAATTGGTGATAAAAAGGTAGATCAATCACAACCTTCTAGAACATTTAATAAAAGATTGCAAACCGAGACTTGGTGGGACTATCAAAGTTTTACTCCTACAGTCGATAGACTTGATGCAATAAAAATTCCTCTTCGAAGTACATCAACAGAAGATTGTATAGTAGAAATTAATGTATATGATACCGAGGGCGGAGATGCTATAGGAACTGCAAATCTAAATCCTGGTATTCTCCAGAATCCAACATGGATTCAATTTCATATTGAACCCTTTGTTGAACTTGAACCTTTTGAAACTTATTATTTTGATGTAAGACAAGAAGAAAGTGGTTATCGCTATGAGTGGTTTTATTCCTCCCCTGATTCATATAGTGGGGGTATGGGATGGATGAATGAACACCCTTATGATACATATGGCATACCTTTTGATTGGACATTTGAAACAGAATTTTATGATCCTCCGCCAGGGTCAGTTAGAAAAGATGGACATTTTGTAACTTGTGCAGGTATTAATTTTGAAGAATCAATAATTGCTATTAGTGATCCACTCTTGGATATAAATAATTCAGCTGATATCAATCATAACGATGCAAAAAATATTTCACATGATGTCTATTTGGTAGAAAAAGAATATCCTTATTCTGATTTGGACTATTCAGTAATATTACCCATTTACTCAGATTTATATGATTTTACCATAGTAGAAAGTGTGATTGTTATTTATCCTCTACCAGATAAAGATCCTCCAGAAGTTGAAATAGTCAGGCCAATTAATTCAATATATCTTATAGATAACGAGGTATATCCATTTATACTCCCAGTTATTATTGGATTTATTACTATAGAAGTCAACGCTACAGACAATAGAGAAATTGATTCAGTAAAATTCATTGTTAACGGAATTACAAAATCCACAGATACCTCAAAACCTTATAAATGGAAATGGGAAGAAGGATCTTTTTTTATTCAAACTATCGAAATTGATGCAGTAGATACCTCCGGAAATCATGGTTACGATATTCTTACATTATTAAAGTTCTTCTAAATTAAGAATAAAAATTATTTTAAGTTACATATATATTTTAAATTAATCTTATAAAAAAATATTATAATAATTATAACTTTTTAATATCTGACAAATCATAAAAATAGAAAATTGTTACAATAAAAATATTGATGAATAAAAAATTATTTGGGAAAGTAAAAAAATTTCTACCTTTAATTGGAATTTTAATATTTCTTTGCATCATTTTCTCATTAAATATTGAAAAAATAATCGATGCACTTTTATCTATTCATCCTATATATATTATAATTTCATTATCTCTAACAATACCAAGATTAATTTTAAGAAATTTTGCCTGGCAAATGATTTTAAAACAACATAGAATTTCATTAACCTATTTTCAATCTCTAAAGATATTTTTAATAGGATTTTTCTATGGTAGTGTTACACCTAGCTACATGGGTCAATTCATGCGAATTCCGTACATGAAAGAAAAAACCTTCGAACCATATGGGAAATTGTTTGTTAACACTATGATTGAGTTAGTAATTCATAATCTATCTCTTTATGCACTGATGATTATTGGAGCTTTAATAGTTATAGGAAGATCTATTGAACTTTTTTCAATAATCATGGTCTGGATTGTGATTGTATTAATTGTTTTATTATTTTTTATAAAAAAAGAAAGAGGGGAAAAACTATTTTTCATTCTAATAAAATATTTTGTCCCAAAGAAATTTAAGAATAATTTTAATAAATTTGTTGGTTCTTTTTACTTCGACTTTCCAAAATTTTCGAAATTAATCACGCCCTTATTAATTGGTTTTTTCACTTGGATTATAGTATTTTCTCAGGAATATATTTTCGTTTATGCACTTGGAGTTGAAATACCATACATTTATTTTATTTTTTTATTTCCTATTGCTAATACTGCAGGATTCATTCCAATAACTTTTGCTGGTTTAGGTACTAGAGAATTGACTTCAATATTTATATTCTCGTCATTGTTTAATGTAGAAATCGAAAAAATATTTGTTTTTACATTAATTGGATTCATTGCAACGGATTTATTTACTGGTTTTCTTGGTTTTATTTTGTCATTGACAGAAACTCGCGAAAAAAAAGTTAGTTTAGAACTATTGGAGTAATTTTCTCCAGGCAAGTATATAAAAAGAATGTAATTCTTGAAAATTGAAATCACTGAAAATGCTTTTATAGTTATTTTGAATTACTTAGTATGGATGGGATATGCGCGGAGATTATGAAAATAGTGAGGATTTAACAGATTCACATTTATTTCGTCGAGGAGTACCAGTTTATTACATTGGTTCAATGTTATTTGCAGTAGGAATTTCTCTAATTGGACTAGGTACTGCCCTTATTATGATTTTTCAACTGCATTATAGCTCAGATCCACAGGAAATACTATACACAGTACTATCACTTGGGACAGGAATTACATTAATAATGTTGGGAATAAACTTAATGATTCGAGAGAGTCTTAGAGGTTACATAATCGTTGGTATTAGTGCAATTCTTTCAACTATTGCAATAGTTATATTTTATACAAATTATCTTTCTAATTGGTTTTATCCCTTAATTGGTTATGTTTTTGGAGTATATGTTATTAGCTTTTTAATTCTAATGGGAAATGCTTTTGCTAATGTTATTTTGTGGATTATGGAGAAAACGCCTGCCACTAGTGGAAAAGTGCAAGAACAATCAAGAATATATACGGATGAAGAGATTCAACGAGATATAGATGAAGCAACAAAAAGAGCTGTTGAACTTGCTGCTGCAAATTTACAATTTGAAATCGATAGTATTCCTGAAAATAGTAGATTTGATAAACTAGTTATGGGGGTGAGAGGCCATATTACTAGGGTTAAGGATGACATAACTGAGGCAGTTGCTTTGACTCAAACTATCCATCCTGGATCAACTGAGAAATGGGGCTCTATTGGTATTGATAAAGCATCAGAAGCATTGGCAAAAACTGTAACCCAAAAAAAGGAAGAAACAGGATTTTTTACAAGATTAAAAAGATTATTTTCTAGATGATTTAGATTTTTATTTAAAATGATAGAAAATTTTTTTTAAAACCATTTTTTCCCCGAAATGTATTTAAATTTAGTGGAGTTTACCTACTATACATATCGGAGGGTGATGTGGAAATGCCAAAAGGTTTAGATATTGGAACAATGAATATTATTTGTGCAGAAAGGGAAGGCGAAGATATTGTTTTTACTCAACAAAGAAATGCGTTTATGAATCTTGATTCAACAGATCTTACAAAAAATATGTTGGACACTTCGCATGTACTTTATATAGAAGAAGAAAACGGCATATCATTGCTTGGAGAAGATGCATTTAAATTTGCAACAATCTTTGAAAAAGAAGCCAGACGTCCGATGAGCCGGGGAATCATCAGTCCAAAAGAAAAAGAAGCAATTCCAATTATGAAGCTTATCGTAGAAAGTGTAATAGGAAGACCAAAATCACCAAAAGAAGTTTTGTATCTTTCAACACCTGCTGCACCAATAGATGTAGACTTAGATGTTTTGTACCACAAAAAAACAATGGAAGCATTAACAAAAGCATTGAATTATGATGCTCATGTTATTGATGAAGGTCTAGCTGTTATTTATTCAGAGCTATCAAATTACAATTTTACAGGTGTTGGTATCAGTGTAGGCGCTGGATTAACTAATGTAACTCTTGCATATCTGGCAACACCATTGATGTCATTTAGTATTGCAAGAGGTGGAGATTGGATAGATGAACAAGTTTCAAAATCAACAGGTTTACCAAAAGAACATGTAACAGCTACCAAAGAGGCAACTTCAAAGTTAAGCAAGCAAGTAAAATTGGGAAGTGCAGAAGGTGCAATAACAATATATTATGAAGCATTGATGACTTACATTATACAGAATTTAAACAACAGACTTAAAGAAATTGCCCCGCCAAAGGTAGCGTTTCCTGTAGCAATTGCAGGAGGAAGTTCCCTACCTGAAGGTTTCTTTGAAATGTTTGAAAAGAAATTACGTGAAGCAAATCTAAGAATACAAATCTCAAAAATTATTAAAGCAAGAGATCCAATGCATGCAGTTGCCCGAGGATGTCTTATTGCTGCAAAAACACAAGAAGAAGGAAAAAAATTCGGAACAGTAAAAGCCCAAACACCGCAACAAACTCAAAAAGCTGAGGATACAAAAAAGTCTGGTAAGAAGAAATAATTTTTTTTATTTCTCTCTCCTTTTTTATTTTTAAATATTTTTATTTCATTTGACTTGTATATTATTAAACTTTAATACAATCTAAAGCGTGATATGTATAATAATTCAGAAAATTAGTATTTTATCTAAAGAGTATTTTTTCTAAATTCATTATTAAATTATAAGTTTGATATCCATTTTTCCTTTTTTTTATTTTTTACACAACATTTAAATTAATTATTACTATAACAATATTACCAGGGAGGCAATTACTATGCGAAAAATATTTTGGAGAAAAGAGTTAGTAATAATCATAATCATTTTAGTTGTTGGCGCAATCATTTTACCAAATATCAGTGGAGATATTAATGATAAAGAGATTAATAAAAAAAATACCTCTGTTTTAGATAATATTCCTGAAGATGTCATAAATAATATTGAAATCGTTGGTAAAACAAACGATGAACAGTATAATAAAATGAAGGAACCAATAGGAAATCTTGATTTATACGCTAATTCTAATAATATTAATAATATTCAGCGAGATCGAGGGATAATACTTTATGTAGGTGGTAGTGGACCGGGTAATTATTCAAAAATACAGGATGCAATAAATAATGCTTCAACAGGAGATACAATTTTTGTATACAATGGAACATATTATGAAAATCTCAATATAGATAAAACAATTAATCTTACTGGTGAAGAAAGAGACATAACGATTATTGATGGTGGAGGAATCGGCGATGTGGTTTATCTAACCAGTGACAACAATATTGTATCTAATTTCACTATAATCAATGGTCAAATAGGCATTCATTTGTATGGGTGTGAAAATGCTCATGTTGACAACTGTCATCTTTCAGGTAATGATTTCGGTATAGATATCAACTATTACAGCTTCAACAACAATATTTCCAACTGCCAGATACAAAACTCTGCTGATAGAGGTATTTCCATAGGTTCCTCCAACACAGAAGATAACAATTTCTACAACAACACATTAGAAATCACCAATGAAGTAGGATTTTATTTCTACGCTCCAGGATCATTTAAGAATTCAATAGACGCATCAAATACAGTGAATGGTTGCCCCATTGTGTTTGTTACTTACGAGGTTGATATCACTGTTGATGGTATTGATGCAATTGTCCAACCTTTTGAGGATATCCAAGTTACCAACTTTGGATTGATCATAGCATATGAATGCTTCAATGTCACAATCTCAAATTGTACGGCAACAAATCATGTAAATGATGGAGTGTACATTGGTGGTGATAATACCAATTTATTGATTAGAGATTGTACTGTCCAAGACAATGATATAGGCATTCATTTGTATGGGTGTGAAAATGCTCATGTTGACAACTGTCATCTTTCAGGTAATGATTTCGGTATAGATATCAACTATTACAGCTTCAACAACAATATTTCCAACTGCCAGATACAAAACTCTGCTGATAGAGGTATTTCCATAGGTCCTTCTAATACTGAGAAAAATGTTGTAACAGGATGCTTTATTTCTTCAAACAATAGAGGAATTCATATTATTACTAGTAATATTTTGTTATATAACAATTATTTTAGTAATCTTGATAATGTTTATGACAATGGAAACAACCAGTGGAATATTTCAAAAACGCCTGGTAATAACATAGTTGGAGGCCCATATCTGGGTGGTAATTTCTGGAATGATTATACTGGTAATGACACAGATGGTGATGGATTGGGAGATACTAACTTGCCATATAATAGTTCAGGAAATATACTGAATGGGGGAGATTGGAATCCATTAGTAAAAATTGATAATGAACCTCCTATAGCCAACTTTACTTTTGAACCTGAAATTGCGTCAACTAATACTGTTGTTCAGTTCAATGATTCATGTACCGACTCTGATGGAAACATTGTATCATGGTTATGGAACTTTGGAGATAATTATCTTTCAACAGAGAAGAACCCTATACATCAATATTATATCCCTGGGATATATAACATAACTTTGATCGTTACAGATGATGAAGGTGGTACTGATAGTATATCTAAAACAATAACAGTAACGTTATTTAATGGATACATAACAGAACTGGATTATAGATGGAATCTAATGTCAATACCATTTAATGAAACACTACATAAAAACAATATCATAGTCTCTTACAATGGTACAGATTATTCTTGGCAACAAGCGGTTGATAGTGGAGTACTTCTAGGGTTTATATATCGCTGGAATACAACTAGTCAAACTTACGAAGCTGTGAATATTCTTAATCCCGGTGAAGGATATTGGATGTGGGCTTATTTTGAATGCAAGCTCTTGCAAGATTTATACTAAAAATATTACAACTTTTCTTTTTTCCTTTTTATGATATAACAATTTTTTAACATACTGTTCAAAATGTTTTTAATATCCTTTTCATATTCACAATAAAACTGGGCGGGTAACAAAGTGGTTACTCTCGACATTTTGCCAAGAATATCGTCGAAATAATCGTCGAAAATCTAAAAATTTTTTCTAAAATTCTTTCTTTTTCTTTAATTTGCTCTCAAGAAAAAGTGATTCAAATTATTTTAATATGCTTTGTCGTGATGATCTAACGAGATAATTCTAACTACATTTTTTTCTATTTTATAAATAAGAACAAATGGACCAAAATGTAATCGTCTATATCCGGCAAATACATTTCCTAGAGTTTTATAACGTTCTGGATTTTGAACGATGTCTATTAATTTCTTTTGGATTTGATTAAACAATGTTTTATCTTTTTTCTTAAACTTTTTAATTGATTTTTCAAATTGAGTACTAAATTCGATGTTATATGTCATATTACAAATTCTCTAAATAATCAACAGCATCTTTCTGATTGAATTTCTTAACATTCTTACCAGATATCATTTCTTTTTCAATTCTTTGATATCTCTCTAATTTTTCAAAAAATACCTTTTTTCTAATAAGTTCAAGAATAAATTCTTGGATATTTCTATACCCAAACTCTTTAGAATATTCTTTAGATGCTTTAAGCAAGTTTTCAGGAATAGTTAGACTTATTTGTTTTAAAGCCATAGTATCACCAAATATTTATAAATACATATATGTACTTTTAAGTACTTATATCTTTCTACAATTTTAGTAGATTACTCAATCATACTATCATCAAAAATCATATTTACCACTTATTTAATTCATTGTGATTAAAAACCTGTAAAAATTGTGGTTATATGGCGGGTCATATAATAAGTGACCTTGTATACAATATAGTTTAAAAAATTTAAAATATAAGTTAAAAGTGATATTTAAAATCAATATTTGTAACGTTAGTTACATAATTGGGCGGGTAACAAAGTGGCTATGTGGCGGACTGCAGATCCGCCTACGGGGGTTCAAATCCCTCCCCGCCCTTAAGGGAGGTGCATATATTGATTAAAAATAAATGCTATACTTTGTTGTCGTTTTTAATATTAATTGTGACTATTTTATTATTATCTTTTAATCAAAAAGTCCAAGCTGAGAATCCACAATCAATTATAATAAATGAAGTTATGGTTTGTCCAATAGAAAGTGATTATTACAATGAATGGATTGAATTGTATAATCCATCTAATGTGTCAATAGATGTAAAAAATTGGACTATTGATGATGGTGGGGAAAAAGATACTATAATTGGTGACCTAGAACATGGAAATGGTACAACAATTATTCCTCCGCATTGTTATGCAATATTAACTGACCAAGGAACAAAAGTTTATGAAAATTTCACTATCCCTAAAAACACAATCAAATTGTATGTTGATGATAGTTCATTGTGTGGGTATGGACTAAATAATGAAGAAGAAAAATTAATATTATCTGATTCTTCAGGGAAAATTATTGATGCAATTGAATGGGGATTTGATTATATTGACGTTCCAGGATTACCTGCTTATAGTGTAAACAAAGGTAATTCTCTCTCAAGATATCCAGAAAAGGATGAGAATAATTCTATTTTGGATTTTTATTTCGGAATAATCCCTACTCCAGGTTTGCAAAATGTTGTTGATTTGGATGTAGAATTGTATCCAATGTATATCTCAAAAGTATGTGAAGATAAGGACCATAGTATTCCAATTTCCATAAAAGTATTATTCAAAAACCTAAATTCAAATGAGTCCTATCAATTAAAAACCTATATCGTTGGAAATATTTCAAACAACTGGCCTGCCACTCAAACTTGGAATGGAACATCATGGCGATATTCAAATGAATATACCTTACAATTCACTCCTAACGAAAATGGAATATGGTCAAGTTGGGAATTTATTAGATTCAAAAAGGATTATTTGGAATATGATAATATACGAAATAACAGCAAAGCATATTTAAATATTAAAATAAAAAAAGAAAATACCACCTATATTATTATTAAACCTATTTTTCTATTAGATATGGACAGTTCTACATCCGATGGAGTTCAAGGAGGATATCTGGTCGGAAGGGCAGAAAATAATAATTTTTTTCTTGAAAATAAAACAATTATTGTTGAAAACAAAACAGGATTTATAACCGGAATTTGTTTTACAGAAGACAATAAGATTGATGATGAACTAATTTCTGTATCAGGATATTATAAAATACCTTCTCCAGTCGACTCAGATTATACTTTAAATTTTTTTAATAATACAAAATTTATACATTCAATTTCAAATATTGAAGTTAAACATGGTACTTATGGTGTTAAACTTAAATGTCCCGAAACATATTTTCAAATTAAAAGAAACCAATCACTTCAAATTCCTGTTTTAATTAAAAATATTGGAAATTTCCCAGACATGCTTAATATTACTATATATTCAGACAACAAAAAATGGAATAATACTTTAGAAAAAAATTTAGTCACGTTAAAACCTAATGAAATATCAGTTTGTGATTTAAATGTGATTCCATGCGGATTAAAAGGGTCAAATAAGTGCAATACAACTATTACCTCAACATCACAAAGCGACATTGGAGAATATGATGAAATTGATATCATAATTAATATTCTTGCGCCTGATTTAACAATCACTAATCTTAAATCATATGATGATTTTAAGATCCAAAATAACATTTTTTGCAAAGGAAAAGCAGTTACTCTAAAAGCAAGTGTTAAAAACCTAGGAAATGAAAATGCAACAGATGTTAATATATCATTTTATTTTGATTCTATAGACAATGATCACAAAATAGGAACTAAATATTACTCCTCAATTTCAAAATACCAAAAATATCCATCTGTTACATGGGATACATCAAATGTTAATGAGGGGATTCATAACGTTTTTGTTGTTGTTGATGAAAAAGATGATATAGATGAATTGGACGAACTAAATAATCAATTCTCAATTCAGATCGAAATTTATACTAATAAGGATGATAATAAAGAGGTTATACTAACTGAGGTTTATTATCACACACATCCAAAGATAAATAATGAATATTTTGCTTTGTTTAATCCTACTGATGAAGAAATTAATATTTCCGGGTTGTACTTAACAAATACACCGAGCAAGAATATAAAAGATCAAACCAAGATAATTTTTCCAAAATCAACAACTCTTCTATCAAAAAATACAATCTATGTTACCCAAAATGCAAGCGCATTCTATCTTGAAACCGGAAAGAATGCTAATTTTGAGTACACTGAAGATTCTATAAATACAATACCGCAAATGATCACATACAAAACATTAAGATTGAGTAATAACCAAGGTGCAGTTGCATTAAAAAATCAATACAACAAAACTTTGGATATTTTGATGTACGGCGCTATAGAATCCAGATTTAATGGATGGGATGATTCTCCTGTAAATAAATCGAGAGAAGGCGTTATTCTTAAAAGAAATGTAGACATCCAAGGATTACCTATAGATACAAATACTTCAAATGATTGGATACATCCTAGAGTTTATGGAATCGGCCAATCAGATTTTTCTTATGTCCATCTAACTGTCAATGGAGTTATCAAAACATTTGTTTCACCAGATTGTAGTTATCAGTCTATTGTGTCTGAAATTCAGAATGCAACTGAATCTATTTATTTCAATATATATGAGTTTACAAATCCCTTTTTATGTGATGAACTAGTAGAAGCATTGAAAAGAAATGTATCTGTGAATATTTTTTTAGAAGGTTCCCCTATTGGAGGCATAGATGATAGGGAAAAATACATACTTAATAATATTAAAAATAACGGTGGAAATATTCGATTACTAATCAATGATGAAAAAAACAAGGTTCATGTAAGATATGTGTTTGATCACGGCAAGTATCTCATAATTGACAATAAAACAGTTATAATTGAAAGTTGTAATTGGGCAAAAACAGGTATTCCCATACATCCAACATTTGGTAATCGAGAATGGGGCATAATTATTAAAAATGAAAAAGTGGCAGATTATTTTCTAAAAGTTTTTCTTGACGATTGGAATCCAAATAGATGTGATAGCTACGGTTTTGAAGATGTAGATTTAACTATTCCCTCTGGCTTTTATATTGATAAGTCTATTTATCAAGGAATATATAACCCTGAGTTTAGCTCAATTTCATATTCTGGAAATTTTACCGCTACCCCTGTTTTCTCTCCAGATAATAGTGAAAGAGCAATATGTGATATTATTGAATCTGCAAATTCTAGTATATTCATTGAACAACTTTATGTTTACAAAAATTGGAATAATAAATTAAATCCTTTTGTAAAACGTTTAATTAATAAGTCTAGTAATGGAGTTGATATAAGAATAATATTGAATTATAATCCTGCATATGAACCTACAAATGAAAAATGCAATCAAACAAAAAATTTTTTACATGGGTATGGTGTAAAGGTTAAGTTTTTGTATACTAATTGGTCATATTTTACCAATGTTCATAATAAAGGAATGATTGTCGATAACAAATCTGTTTTAATATCAAGTATAAATTGGAATTAAATTACTGTTAACTGAGTATAAAAAAATAATTCTTTAGGAATTTTTTTTAAAAGTGATACATTTATATACTATGAGCGGTCAAATATTAGCACGGCTGTATAGAAATT
>Ga0272441_10000571_pt1 | contig 83874 bp, 66 predicted proteins | sample SSMProp6N_FD_193582 | JGI IMG/M metagenome (GOLD analysis project Ga0272441, IMG submission 193582) | Marine sediment archaeal communities from Little Sippewissett salt marsh, Falmouth, MA, United States - SSM-Prop-6N | ecosystem: Environmental > Aquatic > Marine > Wetlands > Sediment ...
TAGTTTTCTCTTTTCAAGTTAATTTGTTACATCTTTACCATAGCATAAGCTATGGATGGATGTAAGAGGTTAACTTGTTAGGTTTCCTTAACCTACTGGTTTAGTATAGCCAGGACTAATCAAATTTATTTCCCCTTTGCTAGAAAAATAATTAAAAAAAGACATGACGCACTTAAATATGTTTTAACTATGAATTGAAATTAAATATATTTTTATAAAAAAATAATTTTGATAAAAAATTATTTTTTTATTTTTTAAAAGTTATACACATTTTTATGTTTACTTTTATATAAAATAAATTTATAATTAGTATATGTGGATAAATAAATAATTTTTCAAAAAATTTATCAAATTATCAATTATTCTCTTTCCCCATGCTCGTCACGTCGTTCGCGAGCGACGCGAACAATTTGTTAGTAAAAATATTTTGTTAAAATAATTTTGCTAATCATAACATGAGGCAAGAAGACTACGATGAAAGGGGGTGATAATATGGCTAAAAGAAAAACAAAGAAAAAAGCGGCTCCAAAGAAAAGAAAAGTTGCTAAGAGAAAACCAGCTAAAAGGAAAGCTGCTCCAAAGAAAAAGAAAAGAGTAGTTAAGAAAAGGAAAGCTGCTCCAAAGAAAAAGAAAGTAGTCAGCAAGAAGAAAAAAGCCGCACCAAAGAAAAAGAAGAAGGTGGTGCGCCGCAAGAAAAGAAAGTAAGATTGATTAATTATCGGATTTATAAAATCCCATCTCGTTTATACGGGATGGGATTTTTACTAATATTAGTATAAAAATAGTAAAAATAAATAGCTTACAGCTGGCTCCAGACTCCGTTCTGGAGCCCAAATGCAGAATTCACAGCATGGCTCCACAACGGAGTGTGTAGCCAGCTAGAAACCCGCAATTACAGTAGTCTCAAAACAATTTTTTCTGTTCTAATTTTGTTTTTTTCAAATCAACAGATATCTTTCCATACTCACCATCATAGCCTGGATCGAGTTTTACTTTTCCGCCTCGCACCAAATAGATCGCCTTTATAATATCATTATCAACTTTGCCTCTTAATTTTTCTAAATCAAAATCAAGCAAAACCTTAAACTCATTACCGCCATGTCTGATTATATCCTCATAAATGAGATCAACTGTTTTCGATTTTTTACCCACTTCAATTACATTAGCAATAATTTCTCTTAGAGGAATTATTTTTTTAAAAGGAATTCTTTTTGAAAAGTTTTCAGTCTCTTTTCTTTTTGCCAATTCATATACCCGGTGGCAAACACCAATAGTCAGTGGACGTTTGCATTTAGGGCAGATACCTTTATATTTAATAGTTTCTTTCGGATGCATTGATATGCCACAATCACGATGTCCGTCAAAATGATATTTACCTTCTTCTGGAAAAAATTCAATTGTATATTTGAGTTTTAAATTTTTTCCTTTACCTTTATGAGACAGACAGTTATAAATATTATCATAATTAATTTTATCACCCTCAAATACATTAGCCTCCCTGCCTAAATTATCTGGCGAATGGGCGTCAGAGTTAGAAATAATAGTTCGCGAATCAATTTCAGGTATCAGCCAGTTCATCAATGGGTCAGAACTTAAACCAGTTTCGATTGCAAAAATTTTATCTGTGACCTCGCCAAAACATTCCTCAAAATTATCAAAACCGGATTTAGATCCAAATAAAGCAAACCAAGGGGTCCAGATATGGGCTGGCACTACCATTATTTTTGGATTAATTTTTAACAGCAATTTAGTTAAAATTTCTGCGTCAACTCCTAAAATCGGGCGACCATCTGACTTTAAATTATATTTTTTGCCCAATTTTATATTTATTCGCCCTACAGTTTTTAAATCAGGCGCAAAAACAACCAGATGAATTCGCCGTGCCTTACCACCCCGCTTATAAATACAAGACAGCTCGGTGGTTAAGATGAATTTAGTCAATCGGTGATTTGTGATTGGTGATTGGTGATTGGGAATATCAGTTCTTAAAACATATAATCCTTTTTCTTCAGTTTCAACTAATTTATCCTTTAATTCATTAAACCAGACTGGATGAGTAAAATCAGCCGTAGTTACTATATCAATTCCTTTTTTTTGGCACCATAAATTAATATGCTCCAAATCCATATCTTTGGAAGTGGCGCGTGAATATTTAGAGTGAATATGAAAATCAGCAATAAATTGCATATGCGATTAGCACAAATTATTTAAGAATAATTCGAATATTATATAAAAGACTAAAGTCTAAATTCCTTTAATCGGCTCCAGGAATTAACTTTTTATAGTTTTATTTTATTAATTAAATTCATCTTAGCACTTTATTTTAAAGCAATCAAAAGCCCTGCTCATTGAGCAGGGCTGTAAAAGTGTCGGTATAGTTAATATTAATCAGTTTAGATTTTTATATAAGAAGTGAGACTAACAATAAAGCTACTACATTTAAAATTTTTATCATTGGATTGATGGCTGGACCAGCCGTGTCTTTATAAGGATCACCGACAGTGTCGCCCGTGACTGCAGCTTGATGAGCGAGGGAACCCTTACCGCCAAAATTACCTTTCTCAATGTATTTTTTGGCATTATCCCAAGCGCCACCGCCAGAAGTCATTGAAATAGCTACGAAAATACCAGTTATAATTGAACCTACCAATACTCCGCCCAAAGCTACTGGGCCGAGAATAAAGCCGACTATAATCGGAGTCAATACTGGGATTAATGCCGGCGCTATCATTTGTCTTAAAGCCGCTTTAGTTACAATATCAACCGCACGACCATAATCAGGCTTGTCGCTTCCGTCCATTATACCTGGTTTTTCTTTAAATTGGCGTCTAACTTCTTTAATAACTGATCCGGCTGCTTTGCCAACAGATTGCATTGATAAAGCCCCAAACCAATAGGGCAACATCCCGCCAATAAACAAACCAATTAACACTTTATAATCAGATAGTAAAAACACTAAACTTTTGCCTAATTCCGCGAATTCTTGAGTGTAAGCTGCAAACAAAACCAAAGCAGCTAAACCGGCTGAACCAATAGCATATCCTTTAGTAACGGCTTTAGTGGTATTGCCGACAGCATCTAAGGGATCGGTGATTTGCCTAACCTCTTCGGGCATATCTGACATCTCGGCAATCCCGCCGGCATTATCAGTAATCGGCCCATAAGCGTCAATAGCTACAATAATACCAGTTAGGGATAGCATACTCATTGCTGCTAAAGCAATTCCATAAAGGCCAGCCAAAGAGTAAGCCGCGTATATGGCCGCACTAATAACCAAAACAGGCAATACAGTAGATATCATTGACAAACCCAATCCAGCAATAATATTGGTTCCATGCCCGGTTTCAGAGGCTTGAGCCAGTTTTTTAACTGGTTTGTATTTGGTCGAGGTGTAATATTCTGTTATAAACACAAAACAAGCTGTAACTATCAAACCGATTAAAGAAGCTAAATATAGGTTTAAGTTTGAATATTTTCCATTTCCATCCATTATCATCACCGTAACTATATAAAATAATATTGCCGCTAATATCCCGGCTGCTATTAAACCCTTATATAAAGCACCCATTATATTTACCCCATTAGATGCGCTAACTGTCTCGCTTGATTTATTCTCCTTCTTTTTTCTTAGACGGATAAAAAATGATCCCATAATTGAACACAATATAGCTACTCCGCCTAAAACCAGTGGATAGAGAATAGCTCCTTCAAATCCTCTGAAAATTAAATGACCCAAAAGCATTACTGCCACTGCAGTCACTGCATAAGTTTCAAATAAGTCAGCCGCCATTCCAGCGCAATCACCAACATTATCACCAACATTATCTGCGATTACAGCTGGATTTCTGGGATCATCTTCAGGTATCCCAGCTTCTATTTTACCCACCAAATCAGCCCCGACATCAGCCGCCTTAGTAAAAATACCTCCTCCCAATCGGGCAAATACTGATATTAATGAACCTCCAAAGCCAAGCCCGATTAGAGCTTTTATATCTTTGGTAATGGCAAAATATCCAGCCACTGACAACAACCCCAAACCTACTACTAACAGCCCTGTTATAGTGCCACCCTTAACTGCTACTGCCAATGCTTTGTCAATCCCAGATCGGGCTGCTTCCGCTGTTCTTACATTAGCTTGAACAGATATATTCATTCCGATTATACCGGCTAAGGCGCTAAATACCGCCCCGACCAAAAAAGCAACTGCAGTTGTCCAGTTTAGGAAAAGACCCAACAAAATAAAAACTACCGCAGCGATCACCCCAATAGTTTTATATTGTCTGGTCAGATAGGCTCGGGCACCTTCCTGAATTGCTTTGGCAATTTGTTGCATTTTTTCATTGCCTTTTGGCAATTTTAAAATCCATTTAATCAAAAAAGCGCCATATATAATCGCCACCACTGCGGCTACAAGAGAAAATATAATTTCAGTTTGCATAGATGATGATAATTAGTTGATAATAAGATTTAGGATTTAGTATTTATGATTTAAGAATATTTATTGAAAATAAAGTATAAAATTTAGAATATAGAATATAGATTATTTATTTTTTTCTTTCTTTTTTTCAGTTTTCTTTGTATTTTCCTTTTCCATATCTTCTTTATCCTTTTTATCTTTCTCGCCTTCATCTTTTTTCTGGGCAGGGGTAAACCCTGCTCCTACGTCTTTTTCCAATTTTTTATTATTTTCATCTTTTTTGTTCTTTTTCCTTTCTTCTTTTTTATCTCCCTCGATTTTTTCTTCGCTTTTGTCATCAGTATCAGCGCTACCCGCGTCCATGTGCTCCTCATTAGGGTTATTATTTTCATCAGTATCAATACCTACCTCAACTACTTCTTCGGTTTTGGCCTCTACTATATCTATTCTCCACCCAGTTAGCTTAGCTGCCAAGCGCACATTTTGACCTTCTTTGCCAATTGCAAGTGATAATTGATCTGCATTTACATATACTTTTGCTTGCTTCCCATCATCATTTTCTTTCAGCTCAACCTTAATCGTTTTAGCCGGTGAAAGTGATTTAGATATAAACTTAATCGGATCTTCGTCCCATTCAATAATATCTATCTTTTCTCCGCCAAGTTCATTTATAATAGTTTGCACTCTGGTTCCTCTTTGGCCGACGCATGAGCCAATTGGGTCAATATTATCTTCTTTGGCCCATACTGCTACTTTTGATCTAGAACCGGCTTCACGGGCGATGCTTTTTATCTGCACTGTACCAGATGATATTTCGGGCACTTCAAGCTTAAATAATTTGCGTAATATCTCCGCGTTTGTCCTTGACAGCACTATTTCCGGCCCCCTGGAGCCTTGTTCTACGCTTTTAATATAAAATTTAAAACCAGAACCAGGCATATATTTTTCTGCGCGGATACTTTCAGTTATCGGCATTATGCCGGTGGCATTGCTTAAATCAACTAAAAATAGTTTACCCTCCTGACGTTGTATTGTTCCTTTTATCAAATCACCTTGTTTATCTTTATATTCATTGAAAATAATATCTTTTTCAACCTCTCTTAATTTTTGTATAATTACTTGTTTTGCAGTTTGAGCTGCCATTCTGCCAAAATCACCCGGCACTTCCAACTCTTGCACTAACTCCTCACCCAATTTTATTTTATTATTTATTTCTTTAGCGTCATCAAGACTAATCATTGTTTTAGGATTGAATTTTTTAATTTCTTCTTCATTTTCTTCTTTTCCATCCCCATCAGTTGAAGTATTTTTTTTATCTCTTTCTTCTTTGGGCTCAATTCCATCCTGGGCTGCTTTTATTTTTTCTTCCTTTATTTTTTCATAAGTTTCTTTCAGTTCATTTTCCACCACTTCCTTAATATCAAATACCTTAAAGCCACCAGTATCAATATTAAATTCAACCTTTATATTTTGCATTTTATGGCCGAAATCTTTACGATAGGCGGCTCCTAATGCTGATTCGATTGTGCTTATAACAGATTCTATTGGTATTTTTTTATCTTCACATACCTGTTGGATTGCTTGACTAAGTTCTGATGCCATATTTTTAGTATTAATTAATTGTTAAATTATTAAATTATTAAATCGTCATATATAAACCTTTAGTGCTTAAAACCGAATTATTCATGAATAATGTTATTTGCCTTTGTAGATTGATTTGGCTTAATTTTGTATTTCACCCATTAGGTGAAATACAAAAATTAGTATTAACGGCTAAATATTATAATAAGCTTTATACTAATTACTATTTATGAATAAAACGGGTTAAACAACAATTTAGCAGTTTAATAATTTAACGCTTATTTTTTATTCACGCAGGCAATAATACCCACACCTATTTTTTATTCTGGAAAATAAGCAAAATAAAGACTAGTCTATTATTCATAAACTAGTCTAAATCTATTATATATATTAATTAAAATTATGTCAACAAAAATTTCTTTTTCATTCTTCTTTTCCTCAGCCACATTACTATTACTCCGATTATTGCTATCAAAATCGGCACCCCGATCATATTAAAATATTTAACGCTGTTTTTTTGTGCCTCCGATTCAAATATTAATGGCGCCCGGGATAATTTTTTTGTCCTGATAGAGGATAATATATCGTCTTGAGCCAGCCATTCAATCGCGTTTTGAACAAATACCATATTTGAGGATGACTTCATGGCAAAATCCTGGGTGGCAAATAAGCTGTTACCCGCTACTATTACTCGTGAATTTTTACCCTCAAAATAATTTTGGATTGATACTGCCATTATATACGAATCCAAATCATCCTGAAGCCAATTCTGGTTTGGGTCTAAATTAAATATATTTTCTTGATCCCGACTAAATTCGGTAGTTGTAAAAATCGGATTTATTTCAGTATCTGGTTTTAATTTGTTTTCCAGAATTTCTATTGAAGATCCCCACGGTATTACAATTGAATTTATATCCCCTACAGCAGGATTTTCATTATTTTTTAAAGCCTTAACCCAAAAAGGATAAGGAATAATATAGTTTATAGCCCCACCTTGCAGAGTTACAGTTTCATTTGATTGTAAATCATAAACAATATTTTTGTTTACTTCCACTCCCCATTCATTCAACATCAAATTTATATTACTGTCTGTAGTAGTCGCAGTTAAAAATTGGGGATTGGATTCAACCATTCGAGCAAAAACCATTACACTGCCCCCAGTTTCAATATAAGCATTTATTTTACCAAGTTCAGCCTCGCTTATAGGTTGGCTCGGACCAGCTATAACTAAAGCTGCTACATCTTCAGGCACATCTTTATAACTCACATTTTGTTCGTTACTGTTCGGGCTTGCTTCAGTTTCAGTTAAAATTAAAGGCTCCATTTCATACTGGGCTGACATTTCGGAGTTAAGATAGGACATCTCTTGGTATAAGTCTAGCTCACCATGACCGGATAAAAAGCTAATTTTTTTCTTTTGCTCATTGCTTGAATTATAAATAAAGCTACTCAATTTATATTCCAGCGCTCCGGGTTGTTCAATAAAAGGGATTATTTCTTGTTTTTTATCTTCACCGACACCACTATAAGCTACTAAACCAAAATATCCTTTTTTAGTTTGAAATTCATCTTTTGCGATTACGTTGAATTGCACTGTCGGGATCCCGCGACTAGCTGCCAATTTTTCTGCTTCACTATCTTCGTCTGGATAGTATATTTTAAGGTTTATTTTATCCCCGCCATTTTTTTTATAATCATTCAGGCTGTCTCTTGCATCCTGAACTGAAGCTGATATTTGTGCCGGCATTTTTTTATTTACAAACAGCTCAATAGTGACTTCATCTTCCATTTCCGACAGAATTTTTTTAGTTGATTTGGATAAGGTATATATTTTACCACTGGTGATATCAATCCTCCCCCTGATATAGCCCCCGCTAAGGTTTACTCCTAGCGCTACAATAACTATTATTACTATTATATTAGACAACTTCTTATATTTTTTGTTAGCATTACCGCCCTTGTTTTTTATCAGAGATATATAGGCTAAAAATTCAAATATAAGTATTAATAAAATAAAATAAATCACGTCACGCAGATCAATTACACCCCGAGCAATATTATAAAAATGGTCAAAGATACTTAGATTTTTTAAAATTAAATCAAATGGATTTGGCAAAGATAACAAAACCATCTCAAATCCGACAAAAATCAAGATAAAATTAATCGCTACTCCAAGCACAAAAGCAACTATTTGATTTTTTGTAATCGAAGATACCCATACTCCAATCGCTGACAAGCTGGCGGCTAAAAACATAGTTCCAATATATTGGCTTATAATAATGCCCCAATCAAAATCACCATAACTCGCCAATGTAAGCGGTATGGTTAGTGTTATTAAAATAGCTATAGCTATAAAAATAAAAGCACCCAATGTTTTCCCAATTAAAATATCCAGGTTAGTTATTGGTTGGGTGGATAAAAGTTCTATTGTTCCGTTGTCTTTTTCGCGAGCCAGTAACCCCATAGTAATAGCCGGCACTAAAAACATTAAAATCCACGGTAATATATTAAATAGTGGCCTTAAGCTTGATTCCCCGGAGATTAACACTGGTCTAAAATAGAAAAAGTATGAAATTGCCAAAAAAACCACTAATAAAATATATGCAGTCGGCTGGCTAAAATAAGACCGCAGTTCTTTTTTTAATATTGTGCTAACATTAGATAATTTTTGCATAGACATTTGACTTATTATTATTATTATGTTATTCTTATTTGATCGTAAAATTTAATCGATCTTTTTTAAAATGGCTCGAAAGAGTTTAAATAAAATGAGGTCCATGCGGAACCGGTAATTTACCCGATAACGAGACTCGAAGGAGTAATTGGCCTCCAAAAATTACTAAAATTAACTTGTAACTTTTTTGGAGGATTGAATTATGGAATATCTAGAAAAAGCTCTCAAGCTGAAAAACTTGCTGTCTGATCCTGATTATCCAACCGATATAGATGATATTGAATGGGCTATTAAAATCGCCCAGAATCAGTCAATATCAAAGTCCCAAGTTTGGGGTGTTTCCCTAGATTATATTAAGAGGAAACATACGGAATTTGAAACGGGTGAGACTAATGCTGATCCGGATCTATTCGTAAAAGCAATTCGTTGGCTGAAAATTTTATTTATTGAACAGCCAGCTGAATTTGCCGAGGCAATGGAAATTTTAAGGAGAGCTTAAATATTTTACCTCCATCGTTAATCAAGCAATTAAACGCTTGTGACTCGATGGGGGTTGTTTTTTTATAAAATATTTCAACCCCACTATTCATAAATCTTAAATCATAAATCTCACTTCGTGAGCTCTCTAAACACATCTTCCAAACTCATCTCTTGCTGGTGCATTTCCCAAATCATCCAATTGTTATTTTTAGCTAAATTGAATATTTTTGGCCTCAGTTCTTTCTTGCCGTCAACTTCGATAATAAATTTATATCTATTATCACCTGCTGGCTCCGTGGCCGACAGAGTCGCTCCTGCAGTTTTTAATTCTTGCTCAACATTTTCACCTTCAATTTCCAATATTAATTTCCTTTTTCCTTTAGCACTGTCTATTATCTCTTTAGTTTTGCCATCAGCTACGATTTTACCTTGATTTATTATAATTATCCGTTCACAAGTATTTTCTACTTCCTGCAGCACATGAGATGATATTATTACGGTTTTATCAGTCCCTAAATTTTTAATCAGGTTCCTAATATCAACCCTTTGGTTTGGATCCAAGCCTTCTGTTGGCTCATCCAGTATCAATATTTCCGGGTCGCCGATAATAGCTGCTGCTAATCCAACCCTTTGCTTAAATCCTTTGGATAAATTTGATATTTGCTTATAATATACGCTTTCGATCCCGGTTTTAGACACAGCTTTTCTGATAGCTTTATTTTTGGCCTTATCTTTTATTTGTTTTAAATCGGCTACCATAACCAAAAATTCATCCACCAACATATCTCCGTATAAGGGATTATCTTCGGGCAAATAGCCTATATCGTATTTTATCTCTTGGCATTGCTTGCTGTCAGTCATATCTTTATTATCTATAAATACCTCCCCGCTGTCAGCTGACAAAAAACCAGTTAATACTCTCATGGTAGTGGTTTTACCAGCTCCGTTTGGGCCTAATAAGCCGACAATCTCTCCTTTTTGAATTTCAAACCCGATTTTATCCAAAACCAAATTAGAATCAAATTTTTTGATTAAATTGCTTGCATTTATCATAAAATAAAAAGTAACTAGTAACTTATAATTGGAAATTAGGTGTTAGGCCGGAATAATTAGTAAACTACCCGGATTATAATAACTATCCTAATTGTCAATTGCAAACCACTAATCACTTAAGCAGTTGATGCCTTCTAAGCTCTGCTGGTATAAAGGTTTTTTATCCAATTGCGGTATTTGCTCTGTGTAACTTTTTTTATTTTCTTGATATATTAATCCAACTGGCATTTTACCTTCAAGCTCGAATTCAAATACTTTTTCAATGGCGTTTTGTTTATTATTCGGTTTATATTTATGATCCTCCAGCTTATAGGTTACTTCCCTGAACCATTCATATGTATTTTGTTTGTTAAAAGTCACGCAAGGTTGCAGAATATCAATATGCGCAAACCCTTTATGCAGGATTGCTTGCTTTATCAGTGAGGTTAAATGTTGAATATCACCGGAAAATCCGCGTGCCAAAAAAGTAGTTCCACTAACCAATGACAGCGCTAATGGATTTAGCGGTTTTTTTATCTCGCCAAATGGTGTAGTGCTGGTTATGGTTTTAAGGTCAGTGGTGGGGGATGACTGTCCTGTAGTCAAACTAAATCTCTGATTATTAGCTACTATGTAAGTTATATCCAGATTGTATCTGGCGCTATGAACTAGATGTTGCACTCCTTCCCCGTATCCGCCCCCATCTCCGATAAAGGCCAGCACTTTTAAGTCGTGATTTCCCAATTTAGCTCCAACTGCTACTGGAAGCGCCCGCCCATGTAAAGAGTGAAAACCATAAGTTTTAGTAAAATTAGCTCCATTCCCACAGCAACCGATGTCATAAGAAATATATACCTGATGCGGTTCAAGCTCAAGCTCAAATAAGGCCTGTTTTAAGGCTTGCCAAATACCATAATTGCCGCATCCGGGGCACCATGTTGGGCTAATAACAGTATTAAATTTTTGGTTAGGGTTTGACATTTTTAGTCTAATAATTTTTAAAAATTTCTTTTATTTTATCAATAATTTCTTCACGGAAAAAAGGCCTGCCATCATATTTTAAAAATTTATGTTTTATTTTAAATCCAGTCTCCTGTCGGATTAAATCGCCCAATTGTCCGGTTTTATTGTTTTCCACCAACATTATTTTTGAAGCTCTTTTAAGAATTGCTTTCATGCGCTTAGCTGGGAAAGGCCATAAATAGGTTAAATGCACAAAATTTATACTTTTTTTACTATCTTGGTTTGAATTTCGAATTTGTTCAATAGCATCCAGCACGGCTCCTTTAACCGACCCCCATCCAACTATAGTTAAATCAGCCTGTTTGGGTCCGTATAAGATGGGCTCCGGGATATCAGCTTCAATTAAAGGTATTTTTTTAAATCTTTTATCCATCATATTAATTCGTTGTTTGCTATCTTCGGTTGAAAATCCATATTCATCATGGTCGTCTGAATTTATCAGATGAACCCCGCCTTTTTGTCCGGGTAAAACCCGTTTTGATATCCCAGTTTTAGTAATCCGGTATCTTTTATATTCGCCCCCGCGTTCAAGCTCATTTTCACTTAAAAATTCTTCTCGTTTTATTTGGACCGCTTTATAGTCAAGCTTAAAACAACTAAAATCAGATTCGGATATCATTTTATCCATCAAAAATATAACTGGAACCTGAAATTTCTCCGCCAGATTAAATGCGTTTTGTATCATATAAAAAGCTTCTTCCGCATCACCGGGCGCAATTACAATCCTGGGGAATTCTCCATGTGAGGCTCTAATTACAAACTGCAAATCTCCTTGCTCTGTCCATGTTGGCAGTCCTGTTGCTGGTGCTGTCCGCTGTGATTCTATTATAACCAACGGTGTTTCTGTTATTGCCGCCAACCCTAAGTTTTCGGTCATTAACGCAAATCCGCCTCCAGAAGTTCCGGTTGCCGCCCTGACTCCAGTAGTAGCTGCTCCGATTGCGACCCCGATCGCTGAAATTTCATCTTCTGTTTGATGAACTACCATATCATATTTTTTTTGCTTAGCAGCCAATATATGCATAATAGAAGAAGCGGGTGTCATCGGATAAGCTGAATAAAGCTTGCACCCAGCCTGTATTGCGCCTAAAGCAGTGGCGTGATTTGATGTTATAAATAGATTATTTTTACCTTTATTATTTTCCGGTTGATAGCCTAATTTAATTTTTTTTAATTCAACCCCGGCTTTACTAGCATGTTCATATCCGTATTTAGCTGCTTTTTTATTGATATCGACTATTTTTTTGCCTTTATCTCCAAAAATTTTTTTAATTTGCTCATTTATTTTTTCCAAATTAAGTTGAGCCAAAAATGCAGCTGCTCCAATAGCAACTGTGTTCTTAGATAATTCATTTCCACTATTACTGGCCAGTTTTTTTAATGGTATATTCAAACTGCTTGCTTTTATATTTTTTTCAATCACAAGTCCGTCATGGATAATTATTGAAGCTGGGTTTAACTCACTTTCATGCAGTTCGATACTTTCCTGATTTAAGGCAATTAATACATCTATATTTATACTGGCTGAATTTATATTATTTTCACCAGCATTTATTTGATAGCTGTTATGCCCCCCTCTTATAAGTGAAGGGTATTCGCTATATCCAAATACGCTTAACCCAGCCCTAAAAAAGCTCTCAGCCAAAATCAAACCAGAGCTTTTAATTCCAAAGCCGGCCGGTCCGCCTATTTTTATTGCAATTTCTTTTTTATAGTTATTCATTTTGTTTTTACGTATATTTATGGTAACTAGATTTTATTATATCACGATCTGATTAAAATATAAAAAAATTGTATTTTTTAACTAAAAATAAGAGTTTTACACTAATTGCCTTGGGGGAGACTCGAACTCCCACGGGTTGCCCCACATGGTCCTAAACCATGCGTGTCTACCAGTTCCACCACCAAGGCCTAATTTTAATACTACGATTGCTTTTTTATATTTATACCCCAATTATTTATATACTATATGATTTTAATATAATTTTCAACCCAACTATAAGTTGTGTTATACTAAAATTAGGAATTGGGCTATGCTATAATAAAATTAAAATCTAGTCTATTTTAATCATATGAAATTCAATATTAAAACTTCGACTTTTATTATTGCCTTTTTAGGCATTTTTTTGTTTTTAGGCCATGTTTGTGCCACAGATCCCCAAACCGTTGTTATCAACGAAGTAGCATGGATGGGCAGTGCTACTTCCAGTGCTAACGAATGGATTGAACTCAAAAGCAATAGCACATCCACTGTTGATTTGACGGGTTGGACGCTGGAAGCTGAAGACGGCATCCCGGTGGTAGAATTAATTGGCGCAATTGAGGCTAATGGATATTTTTTACTTGAACGCACAGATAATGATACCATACCTGATATTTTAGCTGATCAAATTTATGTCGGCGCCTTAAGCAACAGCGGAGAGAATTTATATTTAAAAGATTATGAACAAAATATTATTGACCAAATTATCTGTGATAACGCCTGGCCAGCCGGAGATAATGACCTTAAGTTAACTATGGAGCGCAAACCTGATTTCAGCTGGCAAAACAGCACTGAATGTGGTGGCACGCCCAGGGCTGAAAATAGTAGTGGCCAAACCGAACCTCCACCAGCCGAGCCAGAAGATACTGATGAAGATGGTATTGATAACGACGAGGATAATTGTCCTAATATTTATAACCCAGATCAAGCTGACGATGATGGTGATGGGATTGGTAATTCTTGTGACAGCGATTATGGGGAAAATGAAGAACCCGAGCCCCCAGAAGAACCATGTGAAGATTATTTTGGTCAAATTGTAATCAATGAACTTTTTCCTAATCCTGAAAATGAGGATAATGAGTGGATTGAGATACTAAATACTAGCACCAGCACCATCGATTTAGCCGGTTGGTATATTACTGATGCGACCGCTAAAACATTCATTATTTCCACCACCACTGCCAGCTCAACCGAAATTTCAGTCGGCGAATTTATTATTTTTACCAAAAGCCAAACTGGAATTGCCTTAAATAATAACGGTGATATTGTCAGCTTATATGATTCAAGCCAAAATTTAATATATACAGTTGAATATGAAGATACATATGAAACTTGGTCCTATTCAAGAGATGAAGATGGTTCCTGGTCATGGACTACCACTGTAACTGCCGGTGCAGAAAATGCGTTTACTGTACCAGAACCCGAGCCAGAGCCGCCGGTTTCTTCTGGGGGAAGCGCAAGTAGTTCTAGCGATTCATCACCATCAACCTATATTGAATATTCAGGTAACATTATTATTTCCGAATTATTACCCAATCCGACTGGATCTGACAGCGCTGAATGGATTGAATTATTTAACCAGAGCTCTAGTGAGGCGGATTTAACTGGTTGGAAAATAGGTGACAATTCATCCCGTAAATATACCTTTAAATCCGATGATTTTGATACCACAATTATTAAAGCCAATCAATATTTTTTACTCAAACGTGAGCAATCTGGTGTTGCTTTAAACAATAGCGGTGGTGATTCGGTTAAACTCTATCAACCCAATGGTAATTTGTTAGATAAAATTGATTATACCGTCACCGCTAAAGAAAATTACTCCTATGCCTTAATAAATAATAGCTGGCGCTGGACATCCACCCTCACCCCAGGGGATAAAAATATATTTTCTGAGCCCAATGAACCGCCGATTTGTAGCTTTGAAATTGATGGCAACCAAGTTAATGCACCAATAATATTCGATGCTTCTGAATCCTATGATCCTGAAGGCGAAGATTTGGTTTATTATTGGCAATTTGGTAACTCAACCTCTACTGTCGCTACCACTACTCCGATTGTAAATCGTATTTTCGATAATGTTGACAGCTATAATATCCAGCTCACAGTTGAAGACAGCGATGGCCAGACCGTGAGCGATTCAAAAGATTTATTTGTAAATTCGCAAACTGACCTCGCTGGATTTACTGAATTCACTAACCTCGCTAACATCATCCTCAACGAAATTTTACCCAATCCGGCAGGATCAGACACTGAATTAGAGTGGGTAGAAATATTTAATCCCGGGCCAAATCCAGTCGACTTAATCAACTGGCAGTTAGATGACCAGGAAAAAGGCTCACGGCCCTATATTATTAAAGATAAATTATTATTAAATCCAGGTGACTACTGGGTATTTGAGCGCCCAATTACCAAAATTGCGTTTAATAATACTTCTGATTCAGTTCGCTTATTTGATAGTCAGGGGAATTTAATCGATCAAGTTGATTATGACGAAGTAATTGAAGATGCATCATATGCGCTTGATGCCAGTCACACTTGGCACTGGACATTTGCTCTTACTCCCGGCTATGAGAATATTGTTAATATTTTAACTGTGCCAGCCGTTGAAACTAAATCAGGTGATAAATCAAATATTCCGCTTGAGCTTAGTTTATCCCAAGCTCGCAACCAAGATTTTGGTGATTTAATTGTAACTACTGGTATTGTTGCTGTTGAGCCAGGAACACTCGGCAAAAATATTTTTTATATTACAGACCCCGAACGTTTAACCGGCATCCAAATTTATTCTTATACCAAAGATTTCCCCGGGTTGGCGATCGGTGATCAGGTAAAAATTACTGGTACCTTGAGTGAAAGCCGGGGCGAGATGCGATTAAAAATTAAAACCAGAGAAGATATCCAAATCTTGGCTGAAAAATCACCGCTCGAGCCAATTGAATTTCAGATTGAAGATATTGATGAAAATCTAGAAGGGGCTTTAGTCAAAATCTCGGGAGAACTAGTCGAGGCCAAAGCTTCATCCTGGTGGCTGGATGATATGACTGCTGAAGTCAAAGTCTATATAAAGCAAACCACACAGATCAAAAAAGGTGATATTAATCTTGGCGATACATTAGAAATTACTGGCTTGGTATCAGAATGGGACGAAGAATATCGTATTTTACCGCGCTCGCCACAGGACGTCAGAGTAGTGAAAAAAGTGCTGGGAGCAGTCATTAGCAATAAACAAGATGCAATAAACAATAAACAAGGGAATAGCGGCGAATTATTTGAATATTTGTTTGCGATTGCTTGCGCAGTTATAATTGTGCTACTAAGTATTTTAATTAAGCAAAAGAGAGTCCAATCTTGATGTTAAATATTAATTATATTAAACCCGTTTTATTCATAAATAGTAATTAGTATAAAGCTTATTATAATACTTAGCCGTTAATACTAATTTTTGTATTTCACCTAATGGGTGAAATACAAAATTAAGCCAAATTAATCTACAAAGGCAAATAACATTATTCATGAATAATTTGGGGTAAATTATTTAAAACGTTAAAAAATCCCGATATGGTTAATCGGGATTTTTTAAAATTAAATTAGTCTGATTATCATTTTTTTTCGTTAGACTCTTCTTTCTGGGCAGGGGCAAGCCCTTCTTCTACACTTTCTTTCTCTTGTTTTCTCTCATCAGGTTTTGATTCCTGCTCAGGTTTTTCTTTCTTTATTTCTTTTTCAGGCTCTTTTTTTGGTTTTTCTTCTTTCTTTTCTTCGGCTGATTTATCTTCTATTCTAGGCTTCTCTTCAGATTTTTCTTCTGGCTTCTTTTCTGCTGTCGGTTCTTCCTTTTCTTGGGCAGGGGCAAGCCCTGCTCCTACATCTTCTTCTTTTTTACCCTCTTTCTTTTTTTCACCTTCTTTCTTTTCTTCGTCTTTCTTGTTTTTTTTCTTCTTATTAATCTTAGTTGCTTTAATTTTCTTACCTTTAACTATTTTTTTTTCAACGAATAAATTATTGATTGATGGTGACATCTGCGCGCCTTTACCGATCCAATATTCAACTCGTTCTTGCTCTACTGTCAGTTCTTTAGTATGCGGATTGTAGTTACCTAAAATCTCCAAAGAGTCTCCCCATGGATCTTTGGCCTTGTCTTGAATAATTATTCTATAGGTAGGTTTTTTAGTTTTACCTACGCGAGATAATCGGATTGATAGCATAATAAAAAAAGTAGCCTGTAAACTGTAATTTGCAATTTGTAATTATAGAATTAATAAAATTATAAATAAAATCCCTAGTTACTAATTGCTATATTTAACATCTTAATAGTTATAACGTCTAACTCCGACTTTACGTCGGAGATTTTTTCTCTATCCCTTTAAAAAATAAAGGGTCGACTTCTCCTTGATAAAAATATCAAGTGTAGAGATTGTCCCGCATATGCGGGACGACACTCCTTAGAAAGGAGGTGATCCATCCACAGCTTCCGCTACGGATGCCTTGTTACGACTTCACCCTTGTTACCAACCCTACCTTTCCCCGGTAATCACCGGAGTTTGGGTATTGCCGGCTCCCTTGGCGTGACGGGCGGTGAGTACAAGACCCGAGAACGTATTCAACGCGGCGAGGCTGATCCGCGTTTACTAGCGATTCCAGCTTCATGAGGTCGAGTTGCAGACCTCAATCCGAACTAAGACTACCTTTGGTGGGATTAGCTCCGCATTACTGCTTGGCAACCCATTGTAGTAGCCATTGTAGCACGTGTGTAGCCCAGGACGTAAGGACCATGCTGATTTGACGTCATCCCCACCTTCCTCTTTGTTATCCAAAGCAGTTTCTTGAGAAAAATTAACTCAAGATGAGGGTTGCGCATGTTACCCGAATTAACGGTGCACTTCACAGCACATGCTGACGACAACCATGCAGCACCTGTCATAGCCACTAAGATTCCGACATTACATCGTTAACATAGGCTAGATGTCAAGTCCTGGTGAGGTTCCTCGCTTAATATCGAATTAAACCACATGCTCCACCGCTTGTGCGGGTCCCCGTCTATTCCTTTGAGTTTTAAGCTTGCGCTCGTACTACCCAGGCGGGATACTTAAGGCGTTAGCTTGTTTAGAGCGACACTGATAGGGTCGAAACTACCAATGCCAAGTATCCATCGTTTACAGCGTGGACTAGGCGGGTATCTAATCCGCTTCGCTACCCACGCTTTCGTCCATGAGCGTCAGGAGTGTTCCAGTGAACTGCCTTCGCATTTGGTGTTCCAGCTGATATTAACGGATTTGACTCCTACACCAGCCATTCCATTCACCTCTCCCATCCTCTATCCTGATAGTTTTTTTTGCAGCACTAATGTTGAGCATTAGTATTTAACAAAAAACTTATCAGGACGCCTGCGGACGCTTTACGCCCAATAAATCCGGATAACGCTTGGACCTTTCGTATTACCGCTCCTGCTGGCCCTTCCACCTTTTTAGTGATAGGGCTTGGACTATACCATCATCCCCCAATGTATCGGGGGAGCTCGGCGTATTATAGTAATTGTAGTTTGCTAAATAATATTTAGGTAATTACTATTTAATCAAAATAGATTAAGTCTCTGAGGGGTCACGAAGACTTCCCTGCTGATTACCAATAGATTGAATAATTAAAAAATTATTCAGCAGGACACTATTGGGTTCCAGCATATGAGCCAAGTTATTCGAATCCGATTACTCGGATAAGTCGCGCCACGGTATTTTTGGTTTATCTCTCACTAAAAAAGTGAGAGGGCTGGCACGAAATTAGGAGGTCCTTATTCCTCTGGTACCGTCAACCGAAGTTTCTTCCCAGAGAAAAGCTTTTTACACCCCGAGGGGCTTCTTCAAGCACGCGGCGTCGCTCCTTCAGCCTTGCGGCCATTGAGGAAGATTCTCGACTGCAGCCTCCCGTAGGAGTCTGGGCAGTGTCTCAGTCCCAGTGAGGCGGATCAGACTTCCATCCCCGCTACTGATTATAGCTTTGGTAGGCTATTACTCTACCAACAGGCTAATCAGACATAGGCTCCTCTCTAAGCGGAAAAGATTACTCTCACCTTTACTCCGACAAACCAAAGCCATCGGAGACCATCGAGAATTATTCCCGATTTCTCGGGATTATGCTCGTCTTAGAGGTAGATTACCAATGTGTTACTCACCCGTTCGCCAGGTCCTAATATAAAACTAGAACCTACGACTTGCATGCCTTAGACACGCCGCCAGCGTTCATCCTGAGCCAGGATCAAACTCTTAGTTAAAAAAGTTTAATTACCCCAATAAAGGGGCTTTAAGCTCATTATTAGTTTACCCTGTCAAATTATTAAATATAATTTAACAGAATGAATAGACGTTATAACTATTAAAATGCTAAAAAACATTTTTAATTTTTTAGTATTTAGTATATTTTAAATTTAAATTTAAAATATATTTGTGGTTTTCCTCCTTAACTATTTACCCGATCGAATTGCAAAGCATTATTTGATAAGGTTTTTTGGCAAAGAAAAACAGTAATATCTTATGTAAAAAATATCACTGCCCTTCTTCCAATTTTAAAAAGTGCAAATTGTGAGCTAATATTACATATTTTCTCTTTTTTAAGCGGTTTCTCCGAAGTTTTCCCCAAAAGACCTGCTTAATTAATTAGTATTTATATAATAAATGTTTTTAAATAATATGTCAAGCCGTGGGATTGGCATTTTTTCTCATACTATACTGTTTTTGTTTTTTCAAACCGAAATTAAATGGATTATTAAGAGTTTGATTTTTCTTTTCTCCACTTTTTAATTTCAGCGTGATTGCCACTAAGTAATATTTGAGGCACTTTTAATTTTATTTTTTTTAATCCTTGTTTATATTCAAACACTTCAGGTCTTGTATATTGATCATATTCTATACTTATTTTCCCCTTATCTTTTTGGCTGCTTGTCAGCTGTTTATTATAACTTAGGGAGAAAGTTTCTTCTGTTAATGATTTATTATTTCCTAATACCCCTGGCAGTAGGCGAGCGACCGATTCAATAATTACAGCTGAACCTAATTCACCCCCAGATAATATGTATGGACCAATAGAGATTTTTTCGTCGATGAATTGATCTATCCGAGCATCAATGCCTTCATATCTGCCGCAAATAAAAATTAACTGATCCAATTTGGAAAACTCAAGAGCTTTATCTTGATCAAATTGTTTACCCCGTGGGTCCAAGAGAATTATTTTTGTTTTTTTGCTACGTCTCGTAGGGGCAACCCTTGCGGTCGCCTGACTAGATCGGGCAGGCGGGAAATCGGTTCCTAAGATTTTTTTTAATGTTTTATAGATCGGTTCTATCATCATCACCATCCCCGGCCCACCGCCATATGGCTTGTCGTCCACTGTTTTATGCTTGTCCCTGGTAACATCACGCAAATCATGAGCTTTAATTTTAATCAATTTATTTTTGAGCGCACGACCAAGAATAGACTCATTTAAATAAGAGTCTAATATATGGGGGAAGATTGTTAATATATCAAATTTCATATGTAATTAACAATAAGCGATTAACAACAAGCAAGGATTTTATATAATTTTTTAACAAATTAAAATTAATTAATTTTAATTATTGTTCTTGGCCAGTTGTTAACTATTTTTTAAATTAAAGAACCGCGCTACTATTGTAGCACGGCTCTCTTATTTTTCAAGAATTATAAACTAAATCTTGAGATCATCAACCGCAGAAGTATCAGTCACCTCTTCTTCACGAGGAGACCTTCCTCTGCCACGGCCTCTAGTTGAACCCTCAGGTTCGTTTATCTTCAGGTTAACATGGGCATTATTTCTAGCCCCGACTAACCTAAGTAGGGTTCTGATAGCTTTGGCATTTTGGCCTTGCCGGCCAATTACATATCCCATATCAGCTGGGTCGAGATTGAGAGTTAAAAGAACTCCCATTTCATCAACCTTTCTATCGACTGATACTTTATCTGGATTATCAACCAAAGACTTGATCACAAATTCTAGAAATTCTTTATCATTAACTACATTTGCCATATTCTTATTTTAAGTTAGGAATTATTTTTTTGCTTTTCAGTTTGAGCTGGCCGTTTAATATGACCAGCGTTTTAAAATAATCCCCATCTTTGTAATTGAATTAATCAACTTTACGACCTTTCAATCGGCTCAACAATGAACCTATTAATTTCAATTATAGTATATCATATTGGCCTATTTTGTCAACCGCAATAGTTTTGGTATAATAAATATAAACAAATGTCTTTAGTAAAGAATTTTCGCCATCTGGATACTATAACTGCTTTTTTTGTAGCAGTGCTTTTAATCTCCAATGTAGCTTCTACTAAAATTTTGGATTTAGGCTGGTTTACTTTTGATGGAGGCACCCTTCTTTTTCCTTTAAGTTATATTTTTGGAGATATATTAACAGAAGTTTACGGCTACAAAAGGTCAAGAAAGGTTATCTGGCTCGGTTTTGTCTCTGCTTTGGTGATGTCTTTAGTTTTTATAATTGTCGGTAAATTGCCACCCGCTAGCGACTGGCCTTATCAACAAGCTTATGAAAATATTCTTGGTTTAACTGCCAGGATTGTGGTTGCTAGTTTGTGTGCTTATTTAGTGGGCGAATTTTCTAATTCTTTTATTTTAGCTAAATTAAAACTAGCCACTAAGGGAAAATATTTGTGGGTAAGAACTATTGGTTCCACTTTGGTCGGCCAGGTATTAGATACTATAATTTTTGTGCTGATAGCTTTTTGGGGCGTATTACCACCTGCTTTGGTAATTTCAGTTATTATCTCAAATTATATTTTCAAATGCGGAGTAGAGATATTGTTTACTCCCATAACTTACCGAGCGGTGAACTGGCTCAAATCAAAAGAAAGGATTGACTATTTTGATAAAGATACAAATTTTAATCCTTTTTACTTCAAAAAATCATAGAATTAATTTTTATTTTCTGTTTGATTTTAAATTCCCTAGTTTTATTGATTAAAAAGTTGCCTGTTAATAAATTGGGCTCAACATTTTAATAATTATGACTGATATTTACTTAAATTTATCTTTAGTGCTGGGATTGTCGCTAGCAATCTCAATTATAATCCGTTATTTGCGCCAGCCACTGGTAATTGGTTATCTAATTACCGGTATTATTGCTGGTCAGGCATTTTTAGCTTGGCTTGATTATGGCAGTCTCGAGTCTTTTTCCCAAATAGGAATTACTTTACTTCTATTCATAGTTGGTTTGGGTTTGAGCCCAAGAACATTACGCGAAGTGGGCAGAGTAGCTTTTTTAGCCGGAGCTGGGCAAGTAATATTTACTACCGTGGCCGGTTTTTTTATTGCCCGCTGGCTCGGGTTTGAAAATATAACTTCAGTTTACATGGGGATTGCATTCGCTTTTAGTTCTACTGTTATTATTGTCCGGCTGCTTCACGAAAAAAGAGCCCAAGATACGCTTTATGGCCGGATATCAATCGGTTTGCTTTTAGTCCAAGATCTAGTAGCCATGCTTATATTGGCGGCTGCTGCTAGTATCAGCAATGCCAATGGCATTAGTTGGTGGACAGTTGGAATTGAGCTAGTGGCTAAATTGATAATAATTGGTATAGTAGTTGCTCTTTTGATGAGATTTTTAGTACCTCGGATTGATTCTAAATTGGCCCAAAATAAAGAAGTTTTATTTTTGTCTTCCTTGGCTCTAGCTTTTATAATGTCATCTTTATTTCACGAGCTTGGGTTCTCAATGGAATTAGGCGCTCTTTTGGCCGGGATTATGCTGTCAGTTTCCCCTTATGAGATAGAAATATCTTCCCGGGTCAGGCCTTTGCGCGATTTTTTTATCATCATATTTTTCATTGTTATGGGATCGCGTTTGGAGGTAAACATGATTGACACTTATCTATTTGAGGCGATTATGTTTTCACTGTTTATACTTATCGGCAATCCGTTAATTGTAATGATATTGATGGGATTTATGGGATATACCAAAAGAAATTCATTTTATGTTGGCTTGACTATGGCTCAAATTTCAGAGTTTTCATTGATACTTTTAGCTATGGGAGTTTACATGGGTCATTTAAAACATGAGATATTGGGATTTGCCACTTTAGTAGCCTTGATCACTATTGCCGGGTCAGCTTATTTTATTCTCCATGCCGATAAAATCTATAAAATTTTGGAAAAATATTTGTCCATTTTTGAACAAAAAAATTTGCTCAAAAATAAAATTAAATCAAAACATATAAAATCAGAAGTAATATTAATCGGATGCCATCGCCTCGGAGGCGGTATTATGAAAACTTTACAAAAAATGAATAAAAAATTAATGGTGATTGATTACGACCCCGAATTAGTCAAAAGTTTGGCTTCAAAAGGCATTAATGTCAGGTTTGGCGATGTCTCCAGTGCGGTATTTTTAGATAATATTGATTTTAGCGGCTCCAAAGTAATTATATCCACTATTCCTGATTTTGAAATAAATAAATTTTTAGTTAAATATTTTAATTCAAATCGGCCTTCAGCTACAATTATTGCAGTGGCTAGTTATAGTTATGAAGCCGATAGACTTTACAAACTAGGAGCCACTTATGTAGTTATCCCTCCTTATTTGGGCCGGCGTTATATCCAAGATTTAATTACCAAACACGGACTTTATAAGAAAGGTTATAACCAAGAAAGAAAAAAACACATTCAGGATCTAGGTTATTTTTAAATTTTTATTTCTTATCCTCGTTGCAATTTTAAAACACCCATTACGGGTGTTTTTAGCTTGTGGCTTGATTTAGAATAATATCAAACAGATAGTATTATCTATTTCTCCCTAGTCGCTTTCAGCCTTTTTTTATAATTCCTCAAAAAATACAATTTTGATCTCCTAGCTCTAATCTGCTTTACTATTTCTATTTTATCAATTAAAGGAGATTGAATTGGGAAAATTTTTTCCACCCCGACACCAGCATGGGAAATTTTTCTGACCAAAATAGTGCCTGAAGCTGTATTCGGTTTTTTTACCGCCAATATTATTCCTTCAAATATTTGCACCCTGGTTCTTTCCTTGCCTTTTGCATCAATATCTTTAATTTTTTCGTGCACTCGAACCGTCATCCCTGATTTTAATTTAGGGATTTTTTTTGAATTGTTTTTTTTTGGCTCATTTTCCTTTTCCGTTTTATTATTAATCGGCTTTTTTACTTCCGTTTTATTTTCAGTTGACTGTTTTTCTTCGGACATAAATTTATTAACTAAAATTATTCAGGTTTGCTAATTACTTAGTAATTTAACTTATTTATATTATATTGTCAATATATTAAGTTAGATGATTATCTCTTCTGGTCCCAAAAATTATTTTTTTATTGATTTTTTAGCTCAAAAATGATATTATTAGGTTAATATTTATTAATAGATGTGTATTTATACTATAATCAAATTTAAGTATGTCAGGTCATTCCAAGTGGTCTACAATTAAACGAGCCAAAGAAGCCAACGATGCTAAAAGAGGTAATCTTTTCACCAAACTGGGTAATAATATAACTGTAGCTGCCAAAGATGGCGGCGGGGATCCAGAAACTAATTTTAGTTTGCGGTTGGCAATCGACCGGGCAAAGTCAGCTAATATGCCCAAGGATAATATTGAGCGTGCTATTAAAAGAGGCACCGGAGAGCTTAAAGGTGATCAGATTGAAGAAATTAGCTACGGCGGTTTATTGCCCGGAAACCGTCCTATTATTATAAAATGCTTGACCGATAATAAAAATCGAACTGTAACAGAAGTGAAAACTATTTTACAGAAAAATGGCGGTCAATTAACTGATTTGAATTCTGTCAGCTGGCAGTTTGAGAATAAAGGTGTGTTGATAGTCAGTAGTAAAAAAATTAACAAGAAACAGGAAGAAATTGAGATGAGTGTTATAGAGTCTGGAGCAGATGATTATGAAATTAATGATGATGAAACGATTATTTATACTCGCCCCGAAGATTTACAAGAAGTTAAAAAAGGATTAGAACAAAATAATTTTAAAATCGAATCAGCCGAGCTCAAAATGGTAGCCAAAGAAAAAAAAGAACTTAATGATATTGACGCGGGAAAAGTAGAAAAGATTTTAAGTCTCTTAAGCGAGTTGGATGATGTAAGCGATTATTATACCAATATTCAATAGACCACTTAAACACACAAGCACCCAAGTATATTATTAAGATTTAAAAAAGTGTTTTAGTGATTAAGTGTTTTAGTGATTAAGTGTTTTAGTGATTAAGTGTTTTTATGATTATCCTAGGTATTGATCCCGGCGTGGCTATTGTCGGTTATGGAGTATTGGAGAAAAAAAATAAGAACTTGCAATTTATTGACGCAGGTTGTATTCTGACCCAATCTAGTGAGATTCATGCTAGAAGATTGGCTAAAATAAGTCGGGATTTAAACAAATTAATAAAAAAATTCAACCCAAATATCCTTGCAATTGAGGAATTGTTTTTTTGTAAAAATGTCAAAACTGCACTTAAAGTAGGTGAAGCCCGCGGAGTAATTTTAGCTACTGCTATGCAACTCAATATTCCTATTCGTGAATTCACCCCCTTGCAAATAAAGCAAGCCTTAACTGGATACGGTCGTGCAGATAAAAATCAGATTCAGCAAATGGTTAAAATAATTTTAGGTTTAAAATCAATTATCAAGCCCGACGATGCTGCTGACGCTGTGGCAGTGGCCATTACATGCGCTAACAGCGATTTAAGATTCAAACCTTAAAATTTAAGAATATTTATTTAAAATAATGAGTAGCCAGTAATAAAATCGTTCGCAATGCCTGGGCAAGCTCGATTTTGCAATAATAAGCTAGTAGTCAGAGTTTTTATAAATAAATATTATCTGTTAATCGTTACTGGTTACGGGTTATTATTTACTCCCGTATATATAAGTAAACAGTAATATCAATATTTAATGGCAGATTAATTGATCAATCTAAAATGAGAAACAATGAAAAAAATCTTAATATTGTATCGGTTTCTTCTGAAATCAGCCCCTATTCCAAAACCGGGGGACTAGCTGATGTAGCTTCCAGCTTACCACGGGCATTAAACCGGCTGGGGCATCGGGTGATTTGTATTACCCCGTTTTATGGCAAGGTAATTGACAAGAGAAAATACGGATTAAAACTTTTAACTGAAGAAGTGGAAATTAAGATTGATAAAAAAAACAGTATAAAAGTAAATTATTGGATGACAGAGTTAACCAAAGGTGTTACCGTCTATTTTGTTGAAAACACCAAATATTTTTCACGCAAAAAAGAAATGAAAAATATTTATGGATCCAGTCATGAAAATGCTCGTTTTTTATTATTCAATCGAGCCGCATTGCGTTTGTTATCTATTTTGAAGTTCAAAGCCGATGTTATTCAATGCCATGATTGGCATGCCGGATTAATTCCATATTATTTAAGTAAAGACTTTAAACATTCGGATACCTTATCAAATACTGCCACTGTATTTACGATCCATAATTTGATTTTTCAACTAGGGCATAATTGGTGGGAAATACCGCCGGAAAAACGCGATGACGGCAAAAGCAAGTTGCCACTATTTGATAAACCCAAAATTGAAAGGATTAATTTTGCCAAAAGAGCTATTTTAACTGCCGATATATTAAGTACGGTATCTGAAACTCACGCTGAAGAAATTATTGAGCGAGAAAAGGGTCAGGGGTTGAATGTATTATTGCAAAATAGACAGGATAGACTTTATGGCATTGTCAATGGTATTGAGCATCGTGAATACAACCCCAAAACAGATCCTGGCTTGAAAAAAAATTATTCGTATAAACAAATTAGCCACAGAAAGTATAATAAAGCGTTTATTCAACGAAAATACGGCCTTACGCAGGATAAAAATATACCTCTAATTGTTATGTGCTCTCGGATTACGCATCAAAAAGGGTTTGATTTAATTTTAGAAGCTTTGACTATATTGCTTCGGTTCAAGATCCAGTTTATAATTATGGGCGACGGCAATAAAGAATATATAAGCAAGTTAAAGAAATTAATGAAAAAAAATCCGCAAAAAATTGTATGGACAAAGTTTAACCAAAAATATGAAACCAGTTTATATGCCGGTGGAGATATGTTTTTACTTCCGTCTACTTCAGAACCTTGTGGCATTAACCAGATGAAAGCTTTGCGCTATGGTTGTATCCCGATAGTAAGGTCCATCGGCGGCCTCAAAGACACTATTACTAATTATGATTTTAATAATCCGGAAGGTAATGGTTTTACTTTTAGCAGTTACAGTCCGCTTTCCCTTTACGGCGCTATTATCCGCGCTCTTGAGTATAATAAAAATAAAATAATATGGAATAATTTAGTTACTCAAGCAATGCAAATATCATTTTCCTGGAATTTGCCGGCAAAATTGTATGTAGAGTTATTTAAACGAGCGATTAGGATTAGGCAAGGGAGGAGGAACGGGAATGGAAAGTAATCATTTAATCACAGAAGCGCTTAAACACATTGTTTATAAAGAAGTGTTTAAGTGTTTTAGTGCTTAAGTGCCCCAGTGTTTAAGTGCTTTAGTGTTTTAGTGCTTTAGTGTTTAAGTGATTTAGTGCTTCAGTGTTTTAGTGCTTTAGTGTTTAAGTGCCCCAGTGCCCCAGTGCCCCAGTGTTTAAGTGTTTAAGTGTTTTAGTGCTTAAGTGTTTCAGTGTTTCAGTGCTTAAGTGCTTAAGTGTTTAAGTGCCCCAGTGCCCCAGTGCTCCAGTGCTCCAGTGTTTTAGTGCTTAAGTGCTTCAGTGCCCCAGTGTTTAAGTGCTTTAGTGTTTCAGTGCTTCAGTTCTCCAGTGTTTCAGTGCTTAAGTGCTTAAGTGTTTAAGTGCCCCAGTGCTCCAGTGCTCCAGTGTTTCAGTGCTTAAGTGCCCCAGTGCTCCAGTGTTTTAGTGTTTAAGTGATTTAGTAACTTTATGCTTTGGCTCAATTTTCTCCACATCTACCAGCCCCCGACTTTAGACAAAGACTTACTGATCCGCATCGCTAAGGAGTCTTATTTTAATATAATCAAAACATTAAAAAAGAATAAGGATTATAAAATAACTCTTAATATAACCGCTTGCCTGACAGAATATCTATACCAGCTAGGATATACTAGATTGATAAACGATATCAAAACTTTGGCCGCTAAAGGCCAAATTGAATTAGTTGGCAGTGCTGCTTTTCATCCCCTACTGCCTTTAATCCCGATAAAAGAAGTCAGCCGCCAGATAAAAGTAAATAACGAAATCAATCAGTGTCATTTCGGGTCGGTTTATAACCCTAAAGGTTTTTATCTGCCCGAAATGGCATATTCACCCAAAGTTGCCCGAGCTATAAAAAGAGCTGGTTTTAAATGGATTATTTTGGATGAAATCGCTGTTGACGGTAAGATTAATCATCAACATATTGATTACAGTAAAATTTATAAAATAAAAAAAATAGGATTAAATGTTGTTTTTCGTAACAGAAAACTGTCACGCAGTTTTGTTCCCGAGGCTATTGGTAGGGTATTGAAAAAAAGAAAATTACCCGAAGTAGTTATAACTGCCACTGACGGCGAGCTTTATGGCCATAAATATCAGGACAAAGATAATATTTTAAACACAATTTTAAAAAATAGAAATTTTAAAACCAAAACCATATCAGATTTTATAAATCATAATAAAAATGAAAAAAAAATAGAAGTATATAGCTCTTCATGGGAATCGACTCCGGCTGAAATTCAAAAAGGCATACCTTATAGCTTATGGTGGCATCCGAAAAATAGAATACATGAAAAACTTTGGAAATTGGCTAATTTCGCTTTAAAATTAAATTATGAATATTGGCGCGATCAAAATCATTTTGCCTCCAGATTGCATATGGAAAAAGGTTTGGCCAGTTGCACTTTTTGGTGGGCTTCCGGAAAAGATTTTAAAATGCTTGATCGGCCAGCATGGAATCCCGATGAAGTTGAAAAAGGAGCTTTGGAATTATTACGTTCAATCAGAGCTTTGGTTAAAATTACAGCCAAGACAAAAATTAAAGCTGAAAAAATGTTTTTGGACATACATAAGTCTATTTGGTCAAAACACTGGAAGAAAATTCACTAAAACATGGGAACATTTTAACATTAGAACATTAGAACACAGAAATTTATTTCATATTAGAAATGTTCAAATGTTAGCATGTTAAAATGTTAAAATGAAAATATGAATAAAAACGAGAAAAATATTCCAAATTTAATCACCGACAAAGAATATATTAAAAATTTATTCAAAAGTCGTTTAACTGACATCGATTCGCAGGCTAAGCATCTGGTTTTTTTACGCTCTTATCCGATTAAAGAACATTTTGATAATGATTTTTTTCATTATGTTATTTTGCATAATTTGACTATTAAAACCAAGCGTGATCTCCGCCGTCGCTATAAAATTTTCAGCGCCAGTTTTTCCGGCCATGGCCGTAAAAAAATGTATCAATTGCTAGAATTAGCCCATGAAAGTAAATTTAATGACAATGAATCAGTAACCCCGCAGCCTTTATGGTATGTCGACGAAATTATGAGCGCTTTTTATATTGGCGTTCCCGGACAGAACCTGCTTGAACATATAAAAAACGGCAATTTAAACCGCGATCTTATTAAAAGAACGGCTAGAGCACTTTTTAAACTGCATCAACTGAAACCAAGCAAAGAAATTAATTTAGAAAAACACAAATTCAGTCTCAACTTCCTTGATCCCACTGATGTAATTGAACGGGAGCATAATAAACGAGATAATCTAGCCCATCAAATAAAATCTCAATTCAAATTATTAAAACATATAAGTAAACAGATAAATTCAAATAAAAGTCATTTATCTCACGGAGATTTTCATCCCGAAAATGTGATTGTGAATGAATTTAAAACCAAACAAATTGCTATAATTGATTTTTCAGAAAGTTGCCTGGCTCCAATTTACTATGATATTGCCTCTTTTTTACAACAGCTTCAGTTCATGACCAAGAGTTATATTACCCCGTCTCAATATTATCATGCAGAAAAAATGTTTTTAGATGCTTATTTTAATGAAGTTGACATCAGTCCCGAGGTTAAATCTAGTATTAATTTATATAAATCATGGACAGCTTTAAAAAGCGCAGTTTATTTTATTATATTTAAAGATAAAGACAACAGAAATTTTGCTGCTTATTTACTCAAAAAATCAAAACAATTTTCAGATAATATTCACTAAATTTATTGTTTAACCCATGGATAATTTAGTTGCAATCAGATCTTTCCGTTAGTTCAAGTCTCTGACTTGAACTAGATATTTCTAAAGTTGATTGATGATCTAAATTAATAACTACTACTAACCAAAAATTATGGTTCAGATCGGAGATCTGAACCAGCTCGGGGCAATAGTTATTGTAGATTTTTAAAAATTCTATGGCAGATTTAGTAAAAATACAATCATATAATACACGAGCTGAAGCCGAACTCAATGCCAGTCTCCTAAAAGATAATAATATTAAGTCTTTAATTTCTTCAGACGGTAGTAGTGTTTCGCACCTTATGTTATTCAACGGGCCATCACAGCTGCTGGTCAATAAAGAAGATGAGCAAAAAGCCCGTGAAATCATATCGATTAAATAGAATTAGTAACTACTACTACTGATCAAATATATAGTTCATGCCAGAGACAGGGAATAACACAAAGGAGGAAGAATTAAACTAATATAATATGGCCGAAAAATACTTATCAGATTCAGCATATAAAACTCACTTCGAAGAATTAAATGGTCTTCGTTATAGAATTGCGAAAAAATTACCCGTTAAACCAGGCATGAAAATCCTCGATCTTGCTAGTGGTGATGGAGGTTTTGCGGTTGAGGTGGCAAAGCGTTTTAGCGATCTTGAAGTCATTGGTATTGACATTGATCCAGTTATGGTTAAAAGTGCTAACAGGAACATCAGAAAACATAGACTTCAAGCGCGAGTGAGAATAGTTAATACTGATGCAGCCAGAACTGATTTTAAAAAAGATGAATTTGATATAATAGTTAATTTCACTGGATTAGATGAAATATTTATGACTGGCGGTGTTTCGGGAATTCAAAATACATTTTTCGAGATGAACAGAATTTTAAAAATGGGTAATTTTTTTTGTTTAGCGATAATGCCAACAGGAGAAATGGAAACAAATGCTCAAAAATTGGAAATAGATTTGTTTAAATATATGTGCAATGCAGTATATTTAAGTAATAAAAAATATGACCAGATGTTAAAAAAGGCTAATTTTAAGCTAATTAAAAAACTGAATTACTATTCCGGTATAAAATTTACGCCAGAACAGGCGGAAAAAGAAATTAAATATACACTTAATGACAACCGTAACAGTTGTGGGATTAAAAGGCCAACTTTTAAACAAGTTTGGGATAAATTTGGAGATAAAATAGAAAAATTTGGAGTGGGTTGCTATTCAAAAATTACTCTCTTGATTACTAAAAAAATTAATGGAATTTAATCATTGTAATAATAGTTATATTATCCGGTTGATTTAATTTAGAAAATTAAACCAACAAAGGTTAAATAACTAAAATAATAATAATTATGAAAAAAACTATTCTTATTTCAATAATTTTTATCATAGCGGCTGCAGTGATCGCTGGATTCTTAGTTATGAAAAATGGAAAAAATATAAAATATTATTGTGAAACAAAATCTGATTGTGTATTATCAGGAAGAGATCCTGACGGCTTCGGCACATGTGTGAACAAAAACTGGAATGAAGACTGGATGGGAAATCCGGAATCATCTAATTTCGTTTGGAAATGTGAATATACAGGAAAAGAAAAATGCGATTGCATCAATAATAAATGTCAACGGACCGATTCAGAGCCTGGATGCTAGGTAAAGATTTTCAGTTGGTTCAAGTCTCCAATTTGAGCCAAATATTTTTTCCCCTTTCTTTCGCTTCCGCTAGATATTTCAACTAGATATTTCTAAAGTTGATTGACGATCTAAATTAATAACTACTACTAACCAAACATTATGGTTCAGATCGGAGATCTGAACCAACTCGGAGTTAAACATGACCAAAGTAGATGGAGATAGAGTATTTGAAGAATTTTAATAATTGAGCCATTATATTATAATATGAGAAGAATGCTTCTAATCCGCGGGTCTGGTCCGCCAAACATTACTGCGAGTTCATTTGGACATGAAACTTATTTTTTATTATGCCAAGGATTTATCAGGGCAGGTATTTTTGATCAGGCTATCATTCTTTATCTCAATTCCCAAACCGACCGGATAGTTGAACACAGACTAACAAGAGAAATAAAACTAATCCAATCGCCTAGTAATGATATTCTAAATCAAGAATATTTTGATTTTGTATTTATTAGAGCAGAATTTCAAGAATATCCTCATTTTTTAAAAAATATCAAATGGGGCAAGCTTGGGTTTTACTTAGCCCAGAGTAGAGTCCTCCCTCAGATTATTAATCCCAAACTGATAGATATTATCTATATCAATCATCCGAGTGAAAAAAGGTTAGTTAAGTTAAAATATCCGCATATAAAAACTAGGGTGCTAGACAAGCCAGTTGATGATAAAATTTTCCGCCCCCAAAATCTAACGAAAAAATATGACATCTGCTGTCTAGCTAATTTTCGACCCAGAAAACATTTTACCATGCTTTATGAAGCAATTAATAAACTACCAAACCACAAAAACTTAAAAATAGTTGTCAACGGCAATCTATTCATGTCAGGCTATGACGCCCAGATGTTAGCCGGCGAATATGAACTAGATATCACTTATACCGGATTAGTAGATATAAAACAAGTGGCCAAATATTTAAATCAAAGCAAGTTCAATGTACTGGCATCAAAACTCGAGGGTAACCCCAGGGCCCTGTATGAAAGCATCGCCTGCAACACTCCAATTTTAATTAACTCAGAGATGACCAGCGGCACACAATTAGTCAATAGATACACCGGCGTTAAAGCAAAATTATGGGAGTTTGATAAAGCCCTAGTTTACATGCTTAAAAACTACAAAAAATTTAAACCGTATGAATATTTTAAACAAGAATTAACTTTAGAAAAAATTATTAATAAATTATCCATTGACCTCAAATGAAAATCGCCCTAATTAAATCCACTAAACATTTAGCTGAATACAAAAAAATTATACAAAAGCTGGGGCACGATTATCTCTTTATAGATATAGACAAAGATAACTGGGCAAAAAAATTCAGACAAATTGATCCCAAAGTCAACGCTTATTTTTGGCAGTCCATTGATAGGGGGCAATATTATCGCAAAGATATTCTAGATCCAGTTTATTTTATAGAGCAAAATTCAGCTCACAAAATTTTTCCAGATTTTAATCAATATTATTGTTATAATGATAAAATAAAACAGACTAATATCCTCAATTTTTATCGTTTTCCTACCCCTAAAACCTTCTATACTAGTAATCAGGGGGCCGCTCAGAGGTTTATTCTGCAAACGAAATATCCGTTTGTACTCAAGGATCCGCACAGCGCCTCAAGTCTGGGAGTTTATTTGGTTAAAAATCAGAGCCAAGCTGAGCAGTTTATTAAAAAAATTTTTCGCCCTCAAGGGTTTAATAGTTTATATTCACAATTCTACGCTCAGGAGTTTATTCCTGGTTTGGGCAAAAGTTTGAGAGTGATTACTGTTGGCCCTAGAGTTTATTGTGCTTATTGGAGGTTGTCCCCAGACGATTGGCGCCATCGATTAGATCAGGCAAGTACTGTTAGTGACAAAAATATCCCAGCCCAAGCTAAAAAAATTTGCCAAACATTAGCTGCCAAGGTAAAATTCCATTGGATGAGCTGGGATTTGTTGGTCAAAAATAATAAGATGTATATTATTGAATTCTCATGCAATTTTGGCACAGCTGGTGCAGAGAAATTGGGCTATAACCCTCGAGAGGAAATTATCAAATATATGATTAAGCATATTAAATAATATGATTAAAAAAAATAAAATCGGAGTGATTCTTTTTTCTCACGAAGATAGTAATGAGTATCAGCGAGCTTTACGTTTTCAACAAGAAATTAAGCAAGCAGGTTATATTCCAGAGTTGCTTTATTGTGACTTATTTTCTGTTTTTTATCAACAAAACAAATTGGAGTTTTGCTATAACACTAAAAAATTTAATTTGAATCAATATAAACTATTCATCCCCCGCTATAGCCTGACTAATGGTAACTCATTTCATCGTTTTTCAATTGCCAGATTTTTAGAGCAAGCCGGAACAATAGTGATGAACCGGCCGGAAGCGTCTGCTTTGGCTAAAAATAAACGCGATAGCCTAGTCAAATTAGCTATGGCCGGACTGCCGATTGTGCCAACTGGCATTAATTACAGCCAATTTTTTCTTGACCCCCACTTGAAGCACAATAAAAAAAATCGTATTATCGCCAAGGCTAACTCTGGTTCGCTCGGTTACAAAGTCAGCATTTTTGATTCCCATATTTCTTTTATTTCTTTTATGGAATTTATGGCTGGTATATACGATTCTTCAAATATTTTAATCCAGCCATATATTGAGTCAGGCTCAAGCGACTACCGTTTAATCATCGTGGGCAATAAATTAATAGCCGCCATGAAACGTCAGGCTAAAGGGATTGAATTTCGCTCCAATATCTCCAAAGGCGGCACTGGCACTAAGATCAAGCCATCTCAAAAAATGATTAATATTGCTATAAAAGCCAAAAATATATTGGGGCTTGATTATGCCGGTGTAGATATTATTAAAAGCAAAAATAAACTGATGATTTTAGAAGTCAATTCTAATCCCTCCCTAGCTATTGAGCAGATTACTGATATTAATGTGGTTAAAGAGATTATTAAGTATGGGATCAAAATATCGAACCATAATAGAGCAAAATAACATTCAACCCGAATTATTCATAAATAATATTATTTGCCTTTGTAGATTGATTTGGCTTAATTTTGTATTTTCACCCATTAGGTGAAATACAAAAATTAGTATTGACGGCTAAATATTATAATAAGCTTTATACTAATTACTATTTATGAATAAAACGGGTTCAATATCTTAACCCAAAACCCCAGGCCAAGGCCTAGGGTTTTAAAAGTAGTATTTATGATTTAAATTGATACTAATTCTCTGTTAATATTCAGGTTGTTCTATAGATAATTTTTTGAGGGCATCTTCAGTTGCTTTAGATAATCTATGCTCAGGTGTTTTTTCATATTCTTCCCAGTCAATGCTCTCAGAGGAGCCCCGGCCCGGAGTCTTTATATATTCCCACATTTTATCAGTATCACTACCTCTTGTTGTTAGATTTTTTAGGTTTACTGCTATATTAAATGCTTCAATTAATTCCTCTTCAGTTTTCGCTTTTTCGATTGATGGGATAGCCTGTTCAACCTTTAGGCTAAATTCATTCTCGTCCTCGGTTGGTTGTATCGTTTTTCCTGAATTTAAACTATCTCTATTAGACATATTTTTGTCTTTTAATCACACCAATCAAAGGCATGATCTTAGTTGATAAATTTTTTAAAATTCCTTTAATTTATATTTTAATTATAGTCCTTTTTTATTTTTTTGTCAAATTTATTTGGCTAATTTCATATGAATGCTATAATTAGTTCATCAGCAATAACTTATTTATACCTTATATTTTATGTCTAAAAAGCTTAAAATTTTATTTGCCTCCTATGAATGTGCGCCCTTCTTCAAATTCGGCGGTTTAGGCGATGTGGCCGGCAGCTTGCCCAAGGCGCTTAAAAAACAAGGCGCAGACATTTGGGTAATAATGCCTTTTTACCGCGATACTAATAAAAAATTTAAGGATATTGAAATATTTAAAAAAAATATTTTGGTAGAAATCAAAAAGAAGAAAATTAGGATTAATTTATATCAGCATAAACTACCCGGCTCGACTGTCCCCGTTTATTTTATTGATTATCCTAAATGGTTTCAAGTTGAAAATATTTTTGATACCAAAGCCAAAGAAAGATTTGTTTTATTCTCCTGTCTAGTCTTAGGAGTTATTAACCAGCTTAAGTGGAAAGTTGATATTATTCATTGCAATGATTGGCAGACAGCATTAATTCCGGTTGCAAATAATAAAAATAATAAATCACTCAAACACTCAAATACCAAAACCATTTATACTATTCATAATTTGGCATATAAGGGGTTATGTCCAATGGATGTTTTAGAAAAATATGGATTTGATAAGCAAGATTTTTCCGGTTTAGATAGCCAGGATCGGGTAAATTTAATGCAGGAGGCTATTTTATCAGCTGATATTGTTAATACCGTCAGTCCTACTTATGCTCAAGAGATTTTAACTAAACAATTTGGGGCTGGAATGGAAAATTCATTGCAAGCGAGAAAAAAGGATTTATATGGGATCGTAAATGGACTTGATTATAATATCTTTAATCCAGAGACTGATACTAATATAAAATTTAACTACAACATTAATAGTCTAAATAAAAAAATAGATAATAAATTATATCTGCAAAAAATAAGCCGACTGCCAAAAGACAAAGATATCCCGATAATAGGAATGGTTTCGCGTCTGGCCGGCCAAAAAGGATTTGATTTAGTGGAAGGGATTATTGAGGATTTAGTGCAGGAAAATTTGCAGTTAATTATTCTCGGAACCGGTAATAAAAAATTTGAACAATCTTTCGCTAAACTGCACAAAAAATATAAATGCAAATTTAAGCCCCATATTATGTTTAGCATTGAGCTCGCTAGTCAAATTTACGCCGGGGCTGATATGTTTTTAATGCCGTCAAAATATGAACCTTGCGGACTGGGGCAATTAATTGCAATGAAATATGGGACGGTGCCAATTGTAAGGCAGACAGGTGGGCTGAAAGATACGGTGGTAAGCGCTAATATACAAGATACAAGATGCAAAAAAGCTCCAAATTCAAAATTCCCAATTTGCAAAATTATTAATTTGAAAACTGCAACTGGTTTTGGTTTTGATAAGTATGATGGTAATGAATTATTTAAAACTATTAAATACGCATGGGGTGCTTATCAAGATAAAAAGCAATGGGATAAGCTGGTAACCAATTGTATAAATTCTGATTTTAGTTGGGATAGTTCGGCCAAAGAGTATATGAAATTATATAACAAATTATCAAAATAAATTATATGTCTAAACAAAAGTTTCCGTTATCAGAAATCCGCGAAGATAAAATCCACGATCGATTTGTTATTGTTGCCCCCGGAAGATCTAAACGGCCTAAAGATACCCTTGATCCAAAAGAAAAAATATCAGATGATCAAAAACAAAAAGAAATTGAAAAATGTGTTTTTTGCCCTGAAAATCAGAAAAGTATTAAAGGATTTTATTATGGTGGTAAGCACGAAGATTGGCGGGTTAAAGTAATTAAGAATATTTTTCCGGCAGTCAGCGCTGAAAATGAAAACGCTTATGGATATCAAGAAGTAGTGATTGAAACTAGCGAGCATGGCAAGGAGCTTGGTGATATGCCACTCGATCATATTATTGAAGTTTTTGAAGCTTATATAAATCGGACTAGGGAATTATCCAGAGATAAAAAAATTGAATATATTCTTATATTTAAAAATAAAGGCGGTAAAGCCGGTGCTTCGATTAAGCATGCTCACTCCCAGATCTTTGCCGCTGGTTTTACTCCTCCGCATATTGTAGATAAGCTTACCAAAGCGCAGGAATACAGAATTGAGCACGGTCATTGTTATTATTGCGAGCTTTTACAAAAAGAAGAAAAAAGTGAACGGCATATTGTGAGTGACGAATATGCAGTTGCTTTTACCCCCTATGCGTCTAATTATCAATACGAAGCTTGGATTATACCTCGCAAGCACATTGACAATATTACTGTGCTTAATCGCGAGGAGATTAGTTCAATCGCATCAATGTATAAACATATTGTTACCAAATTAAACCAGCAGAATGTGCAGTATAATATGTATTTACACCAGTCGATTTTAGATAAAGATGAACATTTTTATATTAGAGTTTGCCCCCGCCGCTCCACTTGGGCCGGAGTAGAGATGGGATCGCGGATTATTATTAATACTGTCAGCCCCGAGGATGCAGCTAGATTTTACCGAGGTAAATAAACTTTTCCAAATTAATCCCAAATAAAATCTCAAATAATTTTTATAGTTTATGAAAAAGATTCACTACAATAAACTAATCCGAGATAATATACCCGAAGCAATTGAAAAAAATGGTGGAAAATACAAGATTAAACAGTTAGATAAGCAAAAATATTTAAGAGAATTAATTAAAAAAGTTGAAGAGGAAGCCAGTGCTTTGCCCAAAGTAAAAACGCGCCAAGAGTTAATTGAGGAAATTGGTGATGTATTGGATGTGATTGATCAGATTAAAAAAGATAAAAAAATTAAACCATTAGAATTAAAGCTAGCTAGACAGCGAGCCCAAAATAAAAAAGGTGGCTTTAAAAAAAGATTATTTTTATATTGGTCTACTGACGATGGCTATAAGAGTAATGAGAAAAAAGGAAAATAATTTTTACCTGCAGTTGGCTCCAGACTTGCTTTTCAGACCCATGATATACACTTGGGCTCCAGAACTGATTTTGGAGCCAGCTGGAGGTAGTATGGTGTTTAAGTGTTTCCGTGATTCAGTGCTTTAGTAACCCATATGTTTCGCATTATTATCAAAGATTTATCAATTATAATAGCAGTAGTAATACTGTTTATTTTGACTCTACCAATTTTAGTCGGCAAAATAGAAGAAAAAAAATTCCCGGCCGATAGTTATACCAGGATTATAGATGTATTACCTGAAAATAGTACTATGGTTTGGAGTGATAATTTGCCCGAGAATGAAACCAAAAAAGAGTATCGAAAAATAGAAATTAACTTGTCAGAACAAAAATTATATTTAATCGAATATCAAGATATTATTGCTGAATATCCAGTTTCGTCCGGACGGCCCGGGATGGAGACCCCTTTAGGTAATTTTGAAATTAGAAATAAATTTAACCGTGCCTGGTCAAAAAATTATGGATTGTGGATGCCTTATTGGATGGCATTTACTCCCGGTGGTTATATGGGTATACATGAACTGCCAGAGTGGCCCAATGGTTACAAAGAGGGCGAAGACCACCTTGGTCAGCCGGTTTCTCATGGCTGTGTCCGCCTCGGAGTCGGGCCAGCAGAATTAGTCTATAATTGGGTAGAAATAGGCACTCCGGTTATTATTACAGAATAATAACAAGTTTCGAATAAACCCTAATAATCATACATTAAATTACAAACACCTCTTTTAATATTTTAAATTTAGCATTTTAAATTTGTTTGGAACTTGTGATTTGGGGCTTGATATTTTTTTGCATCTTGTGTCTTGTATCTTGATTTTTTATGAATATCTCAAAAATCATCATCAGCAACAACCCTAATAGACAAATTATCACCCTTGCCGTTAATATTTTAAAAAAAGGCGGTGTTCTTATTATTCCCACTGAAACCGCCTATGGTCTAGCCGCTGATGCCACTAATAGAGAAGCGGTTAAAAAAATTTACCAAATTAAAGGCAGAAATTTTAATAAGTTTTTACCATTAATTGCAAGCAGCATTAACCAAGTTAAAAAATATTTTAAACCCACCAGTAAAGAAGTAGAATTATTTAAAAAATATCCGGGATTATCGATTGTGGTTTCGCCAAAACATGAAAACACGAAAGCATTAAAGCAAAATGTTTATCTAATGCCCGGACAAGATTCTTGCGTTGTTCGGATTTCAACTAACGAGATTTGTAAATTACTAGTTCGCCGCCTAGGTCGTCCAATAACTGCTACTTCAGCCAATAAGGCTGGAGGTGATAATTGTTATTCAGCCGAAGAGGTTATCAGGCAACTGAAAAATTCTAAACAACAACCAAATTTAATTTTTGATGCCGGGAAGTTAAAATTAATAAAACCCTCAACTATCATCGAAGTTGAAAGTAATAAAATTAATGTCATTAGACAAGGGAAAATAAGAATAACCCGCTCTTGCTAAGTCGTAATTAACCGAATTTTTCCTTTATGGGAGGACGAATTAAGGTTAATTAACACTGTATTGGCAATTAATTCTTTTATTGGGGACAAAATTCGTTTAATTTGGAAATAATTAGGGCAGAGTTTATCGTGGCACTAGGGTGAAAAACGGAAATGGGCCACATCTCCATCTTGGACCACATAATCCTTACCCTCAATCCTCATCAGCCCTTTTTCTTTAGCCTTGACGTCACCGTTTGAATCAATCAAGTCCTGCCAGTTAATAATTTCAGCTCGGATAAAGCCTTGCTCGAAATCAGTATGTATTTTACCGGCTGCAGCCGGAGCTTTACTACCTGCTTTTATTGTCCAAGCATGAGTTTCTTTTGGCCCAGAAGTAAAAAAAGTTATTAAATTAAGTAATTGATAACTTTCAGTAATCAACCGGTTAAGGCCGGTTTTTTCTATTGAAAGCTCTTTTAAATATTTTTTTGCCTCAAAGTCATCAAGTTCGGCTATTTCTGATTCTAATTGGGCGCATATTGACAAAGCCGGCTTATTTTTTATTATTAACGTCTTATGGTTTTTATTTCCCAGTTCGGCTTCATCTATATTTTCGATAAAAAGTTCTGGCTTTAAACTAAGTAAATTAATGTTTTTTATCAATTTAAATTCTTCCGGGTTTAAGTTTAAAATATTGGGTTTTTTATTCTGGTCAAGATCATGTCTAATATTATCCAGTATCTGGCTAGTTTTTAAAGCTTCTTTATCGCCCGATTTTATTTTATCTTTTAATCTATTTATATATTTTTCTATCACCGCCAAATCAGCCATCGCCAATTCAGTTGTAATTGTCTCCATATCAGCCAGCGGGTCTATTGCGCCATGAACGTGAGTAATATTTTCATTATGAAAATTTCTAATTACATGCGCGATTGCATCTACCTCGCGGATATGGGACAAAAATTGGTTTCCCAACCCCTCACCCTTATGAGCATTTTTTACCAAACCAGCGATATCAACAAATTCAATTATGGCCGGGACTATTTTAACTGAATTGTAAACTTGAGCTAATTTATTGAGTCGCTCGTCAGGCACTTCAACTATACCCACATTTGGATCAATGGTGCAAAAAGGATAATTTGAAGCTTCAACTTGTTTTTTAGTTAAGGCTTTAAATAAGGTTGACTTACCCACATTTGGCAGACCGACAATTCCTATTTTCATAAACAAGAAGTTAATTGATTATTCTTAATTTATCATCTATTATTACAAATGTAAATTAAATCCGAAAATATTATGCTTACAATTGTAATCGATACCAATATTTTAATTGATGCCTGGAAAGATGATTATAGCTATCCTCGTTTAATTATGGACGAAGTTATGTCAGGTAATATCCGGGCCGTAGCTTCGCCTAAAATTTTACGTGAAAATCAACTTATCTTAAATCGATTAGTAAATAATCCCGAACATTATCAAATGGTAAATAAATTTTTTAATTACATTGATGTTATTCCGGTTTATAAACGGGTTAATGTAGTTAAATATGATCGCGATGACAATAAATTTTTTGCTTGCGCCGAGGAGGCTAAAGCCGATTATATTATCTCTAATGACAGCCATTTATGGGAGATAGGGGAGTATAAAGGCACCAAAGTGATGACCCCTGAAAATTTTTGGCTTCAGTATAAAAAACAAAACGATATTGATGGTAAAAAACAATGGAAAAACTGGATGCAAAATATAATTGAATAAATTATTTTATTTCACCCAAAGCCTGAAGTTTTAGCAGTTCAGCGTATATGCCATCATCTTTGTTCATTAATTGTTCATGAGTGCCACCTTCTTCCACCTGGCCTTTGTTTATCACCATTATCTTATCAGCATTTATTATAGTTGATAATCTATGAGCAATAATAATCATGGTTTGATTTTTTGAAATATTTTCAATTGCTTTTTGAATCATTCTTTCAGAGTGAGTATCCAGATTGCTAGTAGCCTCATCAAATATTAGGATACTCGGCTTTGATAAAACAGCCCGGGCAATTCCCACCCTTTGCTTTTGTCCGCCCGAAAGTTTTACTCCACGTTCTCCGACCATAGTATCGAATTTATTTTCCATTTTTTCGACGAAATCAATATTGGCTATTTTAGCCGCTTTTTTTATTTCATCTATATTTACTTTTTTACGTCCATAAGCTATATTTTCCCTGATGCTGGTATTAAAAATTTCTACATCTTGAGGGACTATAGCTAAATTGGAACGGTATTCATAAATATCATAATCACGGATGTTTTTATCATCTATTATTATTTCACCGCTAGTGACATCATAATGGCGATATAATAATTTTACTATAGTAGATTTTCCGCCCCCAGAAGGACCTACTAAAGCTACTGTTTCTCCGGGATTAATTAAGAAGTTTAAATTTTTTAAAGTTTTAATTTTATTTTTAGGGTTATACGAAAAATAAACATTTTTGAATTCCACTTTACCGTTTAATTTTTTTATATTTTTAATTTTAGGTTTGTTTTTAATATCACTTTTTTCATCCAATAGCCGTGTTATTCTCTGCACCCCGGTTGAGCTCTCAATCAAGCGGTCATATGTCCGTGACAACCTAAACAGGGCATGATACGCAGTTTCAGATAAAGTAATAAAAAATACCAGACTGCCGACAGAAATAGCTCCTCTCCAGGCCATATATACGCTAAATAGGACAATACACACCCGGCCAATATCAATAGTAAAGCCGCGAAGCATATTGTAATTAAGGATAAAGCCAAACTCTTTTTGCTGAATTTGATTTATATTATCCCTGGTTTTTTTATATTTTTTGGCCTCTTTTGCTTCTTGGACAAATGACTGCACTGTATATATATTTATAATCGACTGTCCGAGCATGCCAGAAGCCTGCTCATATTGACTATGGCGCGAGTGCCTCAAGGGATTAGTCACTTGATTCATCCTATATGTAATATAAATAAAAATCGGCACAAAAAAGATGAATATTAATGAGATACTTATATTAAAATAGCACATCAAGGCAAAAGTAAATGTTATCTGGGTTATGGTTGGCCAGAATTCCCAGCAGGCATTTATCATCAAGTCAACTAATTTGTCCACTCCTCGTTGAACTTTAATTATTTTATTGCCTGTATTTTCTTTTTCGTGATACCCAAGCGGCAATGAAACTAATTTTTTCTGCAGTAATATTGGTAAGTGATATTCAATATCAATTAAAAAATCGAATATTTTTTTATCTTTAAAATAATGAATTAAAGTTGTCACTGCTTCAGTTATAAACATTATTACCACCAAACCTAAAAGCTCTCTGATTCTTTCAGGATCAAAGTTAGCAATTCTGTCCACAATCAATTTCAACAGATAAGGACTGATTAAAATCATCACCTGCACCAAGGCTATTATTAGAGCCAGTTTTTTAATTTTAACTTTAAATGGCTTTAACAACGACCACAATTTGAGCCAGAATTCACGATTTATTTGTGTTTGTTTTTCGGTCATAATTTTACTAAAATTTCCCAATATAATATCACTATTTATATGCTAAATCAAGCCTCTTGGTTTCTATTTATCTAAAATCCGAGCCAACTTAGCAGTATTTTTTAACAACACAGCCACTGTTACTGGGCCAACTCCTCCGGGCACAGGAGTGATTAAACCAGCTTTATTATTTACCTTTTTAAAATCAACATCACCCACAGTCTTATTATTTTTTTTATTAATCCCAATGTCAATTATTATTGCTCCTTTTTTGATATATTCTTGGGTTATAAATTCAGGTTGACCAATTGCTACCACTAATATATCTGCTTGTTTAGTCTTTTCCGCCAGATTAATAGTTTTATGGTCATAAATATTTATTTTTTTTACCTTATCTTTTAAATAAAAATATGTTGGCAAACCGGCAATTTTACTTTTCCCAATTATAGCCACTGATTTATTGGCCAGTTTTACTCCAGCGCTTTGCAATAATTCTCCCACTGCCCCAGTAGTAGCTGGTAACACAGTGGTAACGATATTTTTTTTAATTTTTTCCAGATTTTTTGGATGAATGCCGTCCACATCTTTTTGAATATCGATTTCATCTATTATTTTATCGCTATTCAAGTGCTTTGGTAGCGGCAGTTGGACTAAAATGCCCGAAATTTTTTTATCTTGATTAAGTTTTTGGATTAAACTAATTATTTGTTTTTCAGTTGTCTGGTTTGAAAATAAAAATTTTTTAAATTTAATTCCAACCTGCTTAGAGCGGCGTTGCTTAATGCTGACATACAAACGAGAGGCTGTATCTTTACCAACTAAAATAACAGCCAGGCTTGGTTTTAGCCTGTTTTTTTTAATATATATTTTGACTGATGATATTATCTTGTCAGCAACCTTATTGCCGTTAATTACGTCCATATATTTTAATCATATACTTTTTATTTAAATTAAGCAAAAGTAATTAGAATTAAAATTAGTCAATAATCATCTAAAAATAGACTAATATAGATATAGTTGATATAATTAGCTTATGATTACACCAATATGCCTATCAATATACCAAAAAAATATTCAAAAGCGCAGCCAGCATCCAGTCAATCTAATATAAATAATAATTATTCCGGTAAATCACTTAAAAAATTTTTTGACATCAATAAAATCGGAACTGGAAAGTATTTTACCGCAGGCAGAGAAACAGGTAAAAGGAAAGGTCTTTGGGGTGCTTTAAAAAATTTTAAAGGAAGCGGAAAGAAAACATTTTCAGCTAATCTATCTCATCAAGATCTTAAAAAATTTCATAATTTGATTTCAGCCGAAATGGAGAAAACTCCTACTTTTTCCAAGCAAGGACTTTCTTTAGCTCAAAAAAGAAAGATATTATACCGGGCAGATCAAATGGCTAAAAAAGGCGAGATTTCCATGGCTGACAAAGCTGATCTTAGAAATATTGTTAATCAGCTTTCCGGGGCAAGAGTGCAACCCAGTAAAAAAAATAAAGATTTTTATCCAAGGAGCAAAAATAAACGGCCTACAATACTTAAATCAAGATCAGGCGGGGATATTAATGACAATAAAATTAAACAGCCGCTCCCCATTGATTCAAATCCTATTATAGTAAAAAGCGTTGATAATTATAATAAAAAATTTAAAAAAGAAAAAACAGGTTATAGAAGTAGCGGCAATAAAACAGGTTTTTATGCTAAGACATTAAAAACTAAAACCCCAAATACGCCCTTTAATAAAATCAAACAAACAAATCAAGCTCAAGACCAAGATCAGGAATTAGAAGATATGCAGATCGGATGAATATAGCTGTGATAATATCACAAAAGTATTAAAAATAGAATCAAAAAATATAAAATGAAAATAGGATTAAAAATACTTAATATTCATTTAAGAATTAAAAAATAAAATATATATGGTAATAAATATTATTTTTTGGGTGATTGTTTTTATAATATCTTTAGCCCTAATGCTGAAGTCATCTGATTGGTTGTTGGAAAAATCTGAAAAAATAGGCCTTGCTATTGGCATCTCTCCCTTTATAGTCGGTGTTATTATCGTCGGCGCCGGCACTTCATTTCCAGAGCTTTTATCAGCCTTGATGGCTATTTGGGAAAAAGCGCCTGAAATAGTAGTGGCCAATGCTTTTGGTTCTAATATTGCCAATATTTTATTAGTCGGTGGCGCTTCAGCTGCAGTTGCTCGCAGGATAATAGTTACCAAAAGTCTGATTGATCTTGATTTGCCACTATTAGCTATTTCGACTTCATTGGCTCTGGCTGTCACCTGGGATCGGCAGGTTACCTGGTTCGAAGCTTTAATTTTAGTATCTACATATATAATATATCTATTCTACGCAATGTCACAACGTGAACAGGAAGACGCTGATATTGAAAAAGTCGGCGACTTGCCTGATATTTTGCCAGCTTCAGATAGTAAAAATACTAAAAATAAAAGCAAAAAGGAAAAGCAAAAAAAAATCAGCCGGCCCAAGGTCAATGGTAGAGATTTTTTTATTCTAACTATGGGTATGGCCGGTTTATTCTTTGGTTCAAGATATTTAATTAAGTCAGTAATTGAAATTTCAACTCTAATTAACATCAGCACTGAATTAATCGCCATCACTGCTATTGCTCTTGGCACTTCTTTGCCCGAACTTTTAGTATCTATTAAAGCCGCATTCCAGGGTAAGGCCGAGATTGCTATTGGTAATATTTTTGGATCCAATGTATTTAATCTAATGCTAGTAATTGGCATCCCCGGCCTGATTACCGACTTGCCCTTAGATGAAAAAACCTTTACTATAGGCCTGCCAGCATTAATAATATCAACTTTACTGTTTACTATATCAGGCATCTCCCGTAAAATACATATTTGGGAGGGATTGATGTATTTGGTTGCTTACGGGGTTTTTGCCGGTAAATTATTCGGTTTATTTTAAGTATAGTTGTTTTCATTTTTTTATAAAAACCACCGTTATCATAATTCAGACTCGGTGGTTTTTAAATTGATAATTTAGGTTTAAATACCTGGGACTTGAAATTTATTGCAAAAATTTTCTACTTTCTCATGTATTTTATTCAACCTGCTTTCGTTTTGATTATTTTTTAGTGCTTCTATTATCCAGTTGCCGATTTTTTCCATATCATTTTGTTTCATTCCTCTAGTAGTCGCAGCCGGAGTTCCTAGTCTAATTCCGCTTGGGCTATAAGGAGGTTCTGGATCATCCGGGATAACTGATTTATTAACAGTAATTCCGACTTGTTCCAATATTTTTTCCGCTTTAGCGCCTTTTATATTAAAACTTTTAATAGTATCCATTACCATCATATGATTTTCAGTTCCATTGGTTATTAGTTTAGCCCCATTATCCATCAATACTTGCGCCAGACTTTTAGCATTTTTAAGCACTTGTTTCGCATATTCAACAAATTCAGGTTCCATTGCTTTTTTAAGAGTTACTGCTATGGCTGCAATTGTATGCATATGCGGTCCGCCTTGAAGTCCAGGGAAAACTGACCGGTCTAAAATAGTAGGAATGTTCTCCCGGGTCATTTCAGGTTTTTTAAGCGGGTTACTGACTTTTCCTCGGGATAAAATCAAACCTGCCCTGGGACCGCGCAGGCTTTTATGTGTAGTGGTAGTGACAATATCAAATCCATAATCAAACGGATTACGCATTACTCCAGCTGCAATTAAACCGCCAATGTGTGAGACATCAGCCATTGTAATAGCATCAATTTTATCAGCCACTTTTTTGAATTCAGTATAATTAAGATCGCGCGGATATGATGTATAGCCGCATAAAACAATTTTTGGCCGGTATTTTTTAGCGACTTTAAGTAAATTTTTAAAATCAATTCGGCCTTTTTCTTCGGGAATAGTTTTATAACGGATAAAATTAAATAATTTTCCCATATGAGATACTGGAGCTCCGTGAGTTAAATGTCCCCCATGTGATAAGTCCATTCCTAAAATAGTATCTCCAGGCTGGCAAAAGGCCAGATAAACTGCTTGGTTCATTGGCGAACCCGATAAAGCCTGGACATTAGCATGATCGCATTTAAATAATTTTTTTGCCCGCTCAATAGCTAAATTTTCTATTGTGTCAGTAAATTCCTGGCCGCCATAATATCTTTTTTCAGGATAACCTTCAGAATACTTATTTGTAAAAACTGATCCATTGGCAGCCATTACTTCTGGATAAGTATAATTTTCTGATGGGATCAGTTCAATTCCTTTTTTTTCCCGATTTTCCTCTCCAACTATAGCATTATAAATTTCGGGATCATTCTGTTCGAGTAGTTTTAAATTATTTTCTATATTCATAAGTTTGAAAATAAAGTAATAAAATAATATAAAAATTAATCAATCTGCTATTTTTTAGATTTTAGTTTTTTTATTTTCCATAAAATATCACTTAATCACTTAAGCGCTTAATCACTTAATCACTTAAGCTTTTAATGGTTGCCAGGCTGTGTTTGAGCGTGTTTATGTTTAAGCGCTTCAGTGATAAAGTTTCTCATACGTCATTTTTTTTAATCTCTGCCACCAGTCAGTGAAATTGGTTTTTTTCATTTGCTTAATAATTTCCTTGGCCGATTTAGTTTCAATTGCCCTCTCTACATTATTAATCCAGTTTTCTGCCATAGTATAACCAAGATCTTGGTATTCTTTAGCCTGAAATGCTTGTTCGAGCCAGTCAGCATCTTTGGCGATAATGCCTTCTTTTGTGTTGCGATGCTCAAATTCATCAAAATATTGCTTTAAATTATGTCCGATTTTTTTTTCTAAACCATCAGCTTGATCATTGAAAGCCTTTGTTTCAGCCCCGGCTGTGTCTAAGTAACGAGCAGCCACTTTATGTTTATCGCCAATACGAGCTTCTCCATTGTCATGCACTACTATCATAGTTACTACTTTTTCAGGATTAACATCACCCTCTAGGCAAGCTAAAATATAGCCAATTTGAGCTGCTCGCCATACATGGCCAGCGATTGAAAACGGATCTTTAACTCCGATTAGTTGCATCCCACTATTTTTTTGGTATTTCAGCTGGTTAATTTCAAAAATGAAATTACATATTTTTTTATAGTTAATTTTATTCATAAATTTATTAGCTAGTTAGGATTTAAGTAAGTTATAAATATTGTCTTTACAAAAACTATTAATACATATCTATCTTATCAGAAAGAAATTATTTTTCAAAATCAATCACTCGCTTAACAGTTCGCCATTTAGCGATTTCAACCCCTCCAGTTAGATTGCTATCTTTAATTACATGTTGTTCATATTCATCATTAAAATCAAACTCGCTACCCATATTATTTCCAAGTAAATACACTTCACCAACCCGGCCAAGCGATCCATAGTTTTTGAGCAGATTATCCATTCTAGTGCGCCCGTCAGTATAATATTGCTTACTCCATGCCAGATTTTTTAAATGTATTTGGTAAGTGGTAAACTCGTCAAAATCAATCAAAACATAATCCGGGGATTCTGGTAATATATATTCAGCCTGGGCAAACTGCTGCTGGCCTAGAAAATAATAATGTAGAGAATAAATATTTTGCCGCGATGATAAATTTGACTGAAAATCATATGAGGACAACACTGATTCGCTAGCCGGTATTTGTTGGCACATATTTTTTATATCCAGGTTTTTTTTATTTATGCTCATCAGCGCCAACTCTGGGCGCGGGCTTTTGCCCGCAAATGGACCAAAATAAAATCCAAGATAAACATTGATGCCGATTAGGGCTATGATTAACAGATATTTTACCCCTAACTGCCTATTGATAAATTTATTTAATTTTTTAAATCCATATATAAACCCTATTACTAATCCAGGTAAAAACAAAGCAGCATAATGCAGCTGCCATACCAAAGCCCCGCCGCCAGCAGCAGATAACATTATTTGGCCGGCCGGAATAAATCCAAGCCACAAATATTTTGGTTTTAATAATGGTAAAAATAAAAATGGGAGCAGCAATCCAGTTATCATCTCAAAATTACCCAAAGTAACTAGATGTTTTAAAACTAAATCAAATTTTAAAAAAATATTTTTTATTATTTCACTCGCACTAGATCCGAGCCAGCCATAATAGTATATAAAAGGGGAAACAGAAGAAGGGGAGAAGACCCCAACTAACTTAAAAGCGATTAAACTGTAAGTAATAATCATCAAACAGGATGAAATTAGTAGCCTGATAATTTTATAATTTAATGCTTTATTTTTTTTACTTTTAATCCAATCGCTTATCATTATTAAAATTAAACCCAATAATATAAACGCAATATCTTCCCGGATTAGCAAAGATAAAAATATAAAAATAAAATAATACAAAAATGTTGTCTTATTTGCCTCATTGCCATTTTTTATTTTTAAATAATAATAGAAAGCTGACAGGATTATTATAGGCGCTAATGAAATAAAATGAAATTCGAATAAATTTATATTATGCACTAACGGATTTATGAGCCACAATAAGGATATTAAAACAGATAAAGTTTTTTGTTTGGTTATATTTAAACTAATTTTATATATAACCCAGGCCGTTAAGCCTAAGAACAGTGTTTGTAATACCAATAGCGTAATTGCTGACGGGTAAATAGCATATATCGGCAGGATGATAAACAATATTGGAGTAAAATGATCGCCAAAATAATTATGACCCTGGATAGAAGACCACAACCAGTTTCCGTCCAAGCTGTTATAAAAGACATTATTTATTATTCCCAAATCAAGCCCATTATATAAAAAATTATTATATTTCCAGATGCATATAACTGAAAAAATAGTTACATAAAGTAAAATAAAAAACCACACTATTTTTTCCCCGTGTTTTTCAGTTATTTTTGTAATTTTTTCCATATAACTTTATTATAGCCGTTAATCTTCCCTAACACAAAAACACCAATTAGATTTTAATTTTATTGGTGTTTTTGTGTTGATTTAAATTATTATTTTCTATTCCATCACTCGGGCATATATGTTATTGCTGGTTATTGTATCCCCATTGTTTTTAGTTAATAGCACATAAAATTCATATTCACCCGGCTGCGCTTCCTCTAGCAGCACTCCGATATCCGGGCTGGATATATTACGATAATCTATCCAGATAGAAGATTCATTATTTTTTCGAATATAAAAATCAGCTTTTTTGTATAATGTATGGTTATTAATTTTTATGTTTATATTATAAGGAAAATTCTCCTGAAATATTTGATTATTCTGCTTAGGGTTTAACCATAAAATCGGGTTAGTATATTCATTGGCAAGTTCAAGATAAATTTTCCTGCTCTGTTGTCGAAAATTCTCCACATCATCATAAACAATCACGGTTAGATTTTTTTCTCCGTTGTTAAAACCAAGCAACTGGTAATTAGTCAGATGGTATGGGCTATTTTTTTTAGTTGATATTAATTGGTTGTCAATATAATATTCCACTCGGTCTATAAATCTTTTCGCTCGAGCCTCGATATTTACATTTAATATTGGGTTATTGAAGTGCTGGTTTGGGTTGGGGGATATTATAGTCAAATCAGGTTTATTAGCTTCAGTATGGACATCATCATATTCAGTTGGCATTTTTTCAGAGATTTCATAATCATTTTCTTGCGCCCATTTTAATACTGCCTGCTCCCATGATTCGTAATTACTGTCTTTTTCAGGATGCTCTGGCACCGGACCTAATATATTATTTTTATTCACATAATGCAAAATAGAATGCACTTCCCTGAATACTTTTTCTTCAATCGCACTTTCAGGTGTTAGGTTAGTAGCTAATTTTCCGGAAATTTTATCTATCTTAATTTTATTTTCGGCCGCTATCTGGCCATTCAGCATCGGTTTTTGGGGTAGGTCTGTTGAATCAGGCTGGTCAAAATATTCTACCGGACTATCTGCCAGCGCCTGTTTCATATATTGATTCCATATTGGCGCCGCTACATTGCCGCCAGCAGCAGAACCTTTCATTTGGGTGTTGTCATTATTACCCACCCAAACTCCAGTAACTATTGACGGAGTATAGCCGACTGTCCACCCGTCCCTATAATCATTGGTGGTCCCAGTCTTAGCCGCCACTGGCCTTGATCCCAGGGTTAAGTAATTGCTCTCACCAAATACATATGAACGTTCGTTATTATCTGATAATATACTGGATATTTGCTTAGCTATTTCAGGCTTCATTACTTGTTCTCCACGTTCGTCTTCAGGTCTGAATTGTTCCAGCATTTCCCCGTTATTATTTTCGACTCGTAGTAAATATTTTAGATTGTGCCTTTGTCCATTTTGAGATAAAACGGAGAACGCTCTTACATGCTCGATTAATTTAACCTCACCCCCGCCTAAAACTAACGACAAGCCGAATCTTGACCTGTCTCCAAAAGTCGAGTATCCCAGTTTTTCAGCCAGTGTTAATACATTTTCTACCCCAGTTAAATATATTGTTTTAACTGCTGGTATATTTAGTGATCCCGCCAAGGCCTTTTTAATCGACACTGGTCCATATTCTTTATCATTATAATTATGCGGCTCATAATCTTGTCCAATTTCAGTTTTAAAGGTGGTCAAGGTATCAAATAAAATTGTTTCTGGAGATAATCCTTGTTCAAATGAAGCCGCATATACTATCGGCTTGAAAGAAGATCCCGGTTGCCTTGGCCTCATAGCCACATTTACGGCTCCGTCATATTCTTCATTAAAATAATCTCGCGAACCTACCATAGCCAAAACTTCCCCTGTTTTAGCATTTACTGATACCAGGGCTGCATTATGGGCGCCATAATTTTTTTCATTTTTTTCTACCCCAGCCACAATAGCTTCTTCGGCTATTTTCTGTTTTTCATAATCAAGCGTCGTTATTACTTTTAGTCCGCCTTTTTCCACCACCTCTTCTCCGAATTTTTCAGCTAAAAGCTCTTTTATATAAAGCACGAAATGAGGCGCTTCTATATTCTGGGATAACTTTTTAAACTCAAGTTCTTCCTGTTTAGCTGACTCAGCTTGAACTTCACTTATATATCCCGCATTTTCCATCCGGCTAATAACAAAATCTTTTCTGGTTAATAGTTCATCAACATGGCTACCGTAAGGTGAATAATAAGTAGTTGCCTTTAACATCGCGGCTAGAAGAGCCGATTCTGCCACATTGAGTTCAGTTGCTTTTTTGCCAAAATATGATTCAGCCGCCGCTTCCACTCCATAGGCAGTTGATCCATAAGGAATTACATTAAGGTAAAGCTCCAGAATTTCATCTTTACTGAATTTTTTTTCCATATGATAAGCAATCACCATTTCCTTAAATTTCCTGCGGTAGCTTCTTTCAGGGGTTAATAGCACATTTTTTATTAATTGTTGAGTTATAGTTGATCCTCCACGTTGCGGTCCAATTCCAAATAACTCATGCAAAGCTACTTTTACTAAGGCTGGAAAATCAAGCCCCCTATGAGCATAAAAATCCTCATCTTCAGTAGCAATTAAAGCCCACTTTGTATGTTCTGGTATTTGATCCAAGGGTATCCATGTTTTTTTCTGCTCCCCGGAAACATTATAAAGTAGATGCTCTCCGCTGCGGTCATATATTTTCGTAGATGACCCTCCGGTATTAGCCAAAAATTCTTCCCTGGTCGGCACTTGATTGGAGTAATAAGCAAATACACCGACTGCTAGTATGAATAAACCCACCAAAATTATAGCTCCGATTTTTATCGCTTTTTTAATTATTTTTTTTCTGAAATCAGAAAAATTTCTTTGACCGTAATAACTAGATTTTTTTGATAACTTAATTTTTTCTTTTCTATTAGAAAGTTTTGTATTACCTTTATTATTAAAAGCCGCCCTTCTTTTTTTAATCATTTTATCAGAGGGATATTTATATCTTTTTTTCCACGATTGCGGCGATTTTACTTTTAGGGCTGGTATCGGCATATTAATAATTCTAAATTTAATTAAATATTTTTGTTAGATCAAATAACGACAAAATTTTATTCAATTTTTTTAAATCAATTTTTCCAGTCTGCATCTCAATTAGTAGGGGATATAAGGGCGCTTGCCAGCCAGCTAACCAAAGTGAAACCAGATACCTTAATATAAATTCATTATAATCCTTTCCTGCACTAATTAATTTAGTCTTAGATCTGTAAAATTTTTTAGCCAACTTAATCAAATCCTTATCAATTGAAAAAATTGCCCAGCTAGTATCTTTATTAAACTTAACTTTTTCTATCCATCTGTTTATTTTTTTGATATCAGTTATGGGTTTTAATTGTTTATTAACTATTTTCAAATTTTGACGATAGTCTTTTGAATTCAATTGATAGTAAATTAAATATTTAACAAAGAGTCTCTTATCCTCCTGGTCACCAGTGAATTTATAATTATTCTTGATTGCTAATCTAAGCTTGCCAAAAAATTTTCTATCAAACTGTTTATATAAAGGATAAAAGTGTTTTTCTTGCATTTTGATCTTATGCTTAAATGTTTTAGTGTTTAAGTGCTTCTGTGCTTTAGTGACCCACGCTATTGTAATTATAGCAATAATAAGCTAAACTGGTAATATATTATACTATAAATTAAACCATTATGCCAGAAAACAAGCAAGCCCAAATTAAACAAATTTTGACCAAAGCAGTTGATAAAATTTATCCCAGCCCTGAATTTTTAGAACAAAAATTAAAACAAGATAAAAAATTAACCATATACCAGGGCTTTGACCCCACTGGAAATAGTCTGCATATTGGGCATTCAGTTGGATTGATTAAATTAAAACAGTTTCAGGATATGGGCCATAAAGTTATTTTCTTGATTGGTGACTATACTGCCATGATCGGCGACCCCGATAAGAAATCAGCCAGAAAATCACTAACAAGAGAACAAGTGCTTGATAACTGTAAAGATTATAGAAAACAAGCTGAAAAAATAGTTGATTTTAAAGGTAAAAATCCAGTTGAGCTTAGATATAACAGCTCATGGCATTCAAAATTAAATTTTGACGACATATTAAAACTTTTGGCCAATTTTACAGTGCAGCGGATGTTGGAAAGGGATTTATTTGAACAGCGTATTAAATCAGGCAACCCTTTATATCTACATGAGTTTATGTATCCAGTAATGCAGGCTTATGATTCAGTTGAGATGGAAGTTGATGGCGAGATTGGCGGTAGTGATCAGACATTTAATATGCTTCAAGGCCGTGACTTGTCAAAGACTTTAAAAAATAAAGATAAGTTTGTGCTAACCACGAAATTATTAGAAGACCCTACTGGCCGTAAAATGGGCAAGACGGAAGGCAATATGGTTAGATTGGATGACAACCCAGGCGAAATGTTTGGCAAAATAATGAGTTGGCCTGATACTATGATTGCGCTTGGTTATGAACTCTGCACGTTAACTTCAGTAGAAAAGGTAAGCCAAGTTAAAAAATTATTAAACCAACCCAATACAAACCCAAAAGATTTAAAGACGGATTTAGCTATGGAAATAGTGTCTATTCATCATTCTAGCAAGCGGGCCGAAGCAGCTAAAAATGAATTTAATAAAATTTTCAGCCACAAAGAATTGCCAGATGTTATCGACAAGTTATTAGTAATGGATATTGAATATAATATCATTGACCTAATTATGCTGGCTGAATTAGCTCCTAGTAAGTCAGAAGCAAAGCGGTTAGTAGAACAAGGCGGCGTCAAGCTTGATGGTGATACGATTAAAAATTGGAATCACAATATCAAACCCAAGGATAATAGTGTGCTCAAAGTAGGTAAAAGAAAATTTGTAAAATTAATTCTACGCCAGCAGGAAAATGAATAAAATAATATTATTATATTCATTTAGGGTTTTTGCGCTTACCGCTAAATATACTCTGCTACTGTCATTTTCCGGCCAGGTCGGGTAATCCAGAATTTAATAAATTTACATTCCTTTGATCCCCAGGTCGCAGGCCCGAGCCCGCCTGCTACCTGCCTGTCAGGTAGGCAGGACGAGGCATATATGGCAAAGGTGGAAGTAATATTATGTATAGATTATATCAAAACTTTTTGTTTTATTAGCTTCAATTCTAAGTCAAGTGCATAGTCTTTCTAAAGACCTCTATTGTTATTATATAGCTAAGTTTGACAAAATTAAAAAATTATGCTATCATTAAATTAACGCTAAGAGTAAAAACTACCTGTTATTGGTAGTTTTTAACATATTATAATCAAAATTATTAACTAATTTGAATCTAAATATATGATTAGTTCAAAACCCAAGCTATTTTATTTTGGGCTGATATTAGCTTTATTAGCTCAGTTAAGTCTAGCTGGTATTATATCCGCTCCAATTGCGTTTGCATCGTCATCTGATGGCGATTTTATGTTTGGAGATGTGGATGGCAACGGACTTGTATTAATGTATGACGCTTCTTTAGTAAGCCAATATGGAGCTGGCTTGATTGATTTTACCGACCATCAGAAATTTGTGGCTGATGTTGACGGCGATGGCACAATTAGCAGTGATGATGCTGATTTGATTGCACAAAGAGCAATATTATTAATCGATAAATTTCCGGTCGAAAAGTCGGATTTAATTGTGTCTGATTTTATTATTTATCAGGAAGACGGTGAAACCGAACTTTTAGGTTCTCCTTTAGCTGGGCAGAGCTTTTTTGTTAGGCCAGTAATTAAAAATATCGGCTATGACACTGCCACCGCTCCGTTTTGGGTAGAGAATTATGTTGATGGTAAAGCCGGTTTTAGCTCCGACTGGGTAAAAGTCAATCTCGAGCCAGGTCAGACATATATTGCCGCAGCCCAAAAGCAGACTTTTAATTCGGCCGGATTTCACGGCTTTAAAACAGTAGTTGATACTACTGCTGCCATCACAGAATTCAACGAAAACAACAATAGTTTAAGTAAAACAGTTACTATCAAGGAGAATACTATTGGCAAAGGAGATTTAGTGATCACGGGCATGATTATCTCACCTTTAGCTTTAGAAGGATCCAGTTATAAAGTAAATCAAGATATTAGCGTTACTATTACTTATAAAAACCAAGGCACAAAAAATATAAACACCAAATGGGATGTTGATTTAAATTTTGGCTCCAGCAATGATGATTTTCATTTTAATAATATTAATTCACCCGAGACCAGCGAACCTTACCCCAGCGTTGATAATCCGTTTGAGCCGGGCGAATATTTTGGAGAAACATATACTGGACATTTTAATGTTTCCGGCGATTTAACCCTCCATGCTTTAGTTGATCCGCAGAATAAAATCAGTGAATTAATGGAGAATAACAATAGCTATACTAAAACTATCACTGTTCAACCTAATGGAGAACCCCAACTCCAACTTAAAAACAGCAACCCTGGTGCAACCAGTAAAACTATAAATCCGGGCACAAACGATATTATTCTGGCTGAAATAGAGGTTAGTGCTATTGGATCAAGTGAAGATATTGATTTAAACGAAATTACTTTTAAACACCAATGTTCAACGAAAAACATACACGACCAGATATCCAATCTTTATTTAGAAGATAGGGGCACTATTATTCCTTTAATTAGCGATCCCGATCCGATAAATAATGGAACTGAAACAAATTATAGTAATTTTAAATTTGAGTTTCCGTGGATAGTGCCTAAAGAAGATAAAATATTTTTATTTTTAAGAGGAAACTTACTAGCTTCAGCCGATCCAGGTAGTTATCATCAATTCAGTTTAGTTGATCAAAATTCAATTTCAGCTCTAGGATCATCTAGCACGCAGAAAGTTAATGCTACTGCCAGTTATCCAGTCGCCGGACCAACAATATATGTACCTGATAATGAACCGGCCGGCAAACACGATTTATTTGTAGAAGACATAACTGCTTATTTCTCTGCTGTTGTGGGTAATAAAATATCCTTACAATTAGAATTTGATGATTACTACCGGGCAGAAGGAGAAGAAATAATTAACTATGATTTTTCCATTGATGCTCCGGGCGCAGTCATCGGCAACTCTCTTACATTACCATCAAGTAAGCGCGAGGTTTGGAAAACAGTTACCTATAATAAAGCCGGAAGCCATACCCTCACTGTTACAATTGACCCAGATAACAAAGTTGAGGAGACTAATGAAAATAATAATAGCAAATCATATACAATTGAGGTTGAACCCGGCCAGTCTAGACCAGAAGTGACCAGCCACAGCGTAACTGCTATAAGTCAAACTTCAGCTAAAATAATGTGGCAAACCAATGAGGAAACTATTGGCACTGTCAAATATAAACATGAAGCAATTTCAAATTATTCAAATCCAATTACAGATGATATTTTCAGCACTAAACATGAAATTTTACTACAAGATTTACAACCAGGAACAAAATATTATTATATAATCGGCGGCCACTCAAAAACTACCGGCTTGGAAGTTTTGTGGAATTATGATGATAATAGCTTTACTACCCTTAGTTCGATTATACCCCCGCCTCCGCCCCCAGGTTGGACTCGAGTAGAGGATGGCGTTGACGACATGAATAATTTTGTCAACGGTAATAAGCCGAATTTTAGCCTAAATAGCAATAATGAATTTGAATTTAATGCCGGCCAGGTTATTAGTGGTTCGCCTTATCGCGGATACTATTACAAGCCAGTTACATTGGAAGATAATTTTGTTTTATCGTTTAAAACTAAACTTGATTCTGGAAACACTGATTCTAATTTAGCCTATGTATGCCTTGGTAATAATCCGGACGGAGCCTATGTCGGATTATCCTCTAATTTGAGATCAGAAAATACTTTTTGCACCTTGATTCACAGCGGCCGGAGAACCTTTAAAGATTTTTATGGACCAGGCACTTATGGACCCGGTTTTGCCTATATTGGCGGTCGTTATTTCAACTATTCTTCGGAGTCTTATTATAATATTGAAAATACCATTCATCCCAGTAATAGATTTGGATATAAATATACTCCAGGCCGTGAATATCTAGTGAAGATGAGTCGCCATCAAGATATTATTACTTTTACTGTTTACGAATCCAACGCCGACGGCCAGAAGGAAATAGTACACCAATGGAGCCTAAAAGCTGAAGAGAAGATTAATTTCAAATATTTATCTTTAGTTATTGGCAATAATGACGACAATGACAGTATTGGCAGTCCTGGGCCGGTCGGTAAAATATGGGATATTATGTTAGAAGAGGTTGCGCCACCTCCCTTGCCTCCAATAACCGAAAAAACTGATTTGTCTGTTAACCACATCAGGGTGATTGAAGCAGATGACAGCCCTACTGGCCTTAACCAAATCGGAGTTACCATCAAAAATAATAGCAGCGAAACGGCCGCTATGCTCACAGATACTAATATCAGTTTAACTTATGGCACTAATTTTGATGATATTAATAGTTGTGTTTTATCTAATTGCCGCAATGGGAATAAATATAATGCCAAAATTCCAGCCCACTTTTTAGGCAAACAAAAACTTATGCCCCAAGAGTCTTACGAAATAATGTTTAACAAACAGAATTATCTACTAGCTGATATAGAATTTGAACCTTGGGTAAAATATTTATTAAAAGCAGTGGTAGATACAGATAATAAAGTTGACGAGTCCAACGAGAATAATAATTATAAGACCATTGAATATACGCTGGACACAGGAAAAGAAGATGGATTTTATATATTATCAGGCCCAGTAATACCAGAAACAGCTATTTACACAATCGGCAGCGGGAAAGTAACCATTGGCAGTATTGATTTTAATTCAACTTTAGAGGATATTGTGATTGAGAAAATGTCTTTTGATATTACTGGTTTTAATGGCGGTGACGCAGACTCGATTGAGGCATTATATCTATATGATGGCGATACATTAATATCATCTGGTTTTAACACTTCCACTAATGCCAACACAATTTATCTTAATAGCGTTGGACTTGATGTCCTAGCTGGGAATAGCAATACAACTGTTACTTTAAAGGCTAACATTAATCCGGTTATTCCTAACACTCCTCCTCTAGTAGAATCTGGAGACGGGATTAAACTTACACTTAAACCGGAAAATGTTGTTGTCAGGGGCAATTCAGGTCGCCTTTATGGTAATTCGGAAAAATATGGCATCTATACCAGCAATAAAATGTATTTTTTCAAATCATATCCATATGTAACTTTAAAATCGCCAGTGGATGGTATTATCAGCGGTAATGGCATCTACAATCTTTATAATTTTGACGTTACCGCCACTTTGAGCGGTGATATCGGCTTGCATAAAGTCAGCTTTAATATCAGCACTAGCGGTAATCTTGAATTATCAAATTTAGAATTATATCAAGGTGATACTTTGGTATCAACTTCGGATTTTAATTCAGATGGAATGGTTGATTTCTACTTAAATAAAACAGGTAACAGATATGGTAAAATACCAGCCGGATCAACAGTTAAATATAGACTTTTAGGCGGTATTAACAATTATTCACCTAATAATCCCGTATCTGTCACTGTTAAATTAATGGGCGACCAAGATGTTAATACTACTGAACCGAGTATAATCGAACCGACCACAGTAGCTTTAGTAGATAAAATAAATCATAACAATTTTATTTGGTCAGACGACTTGTCCAGCGCTAACCCAGTTGAAAGCAATGTTTGGGTTAATGGATTTTTAATAAAAAATTTCGATAATGAATATACAATTAGTAATAGTGTAATTACACCCAATGAGCCGGAAGATCCAGATCCAGACGAACCTGATGAGCCTGGTATTTCAAAGCGGTTATCCGGCCGTTTACTGCTGGCGGTTGAAGATAAAGGCAGGATATACTATATATATCCCAACGACTTGTTAAAATATGAAGTTACGTTTGGAAATGTGATGGCATTGTTCCAGGATTTAGCTCTGGGGATTAGCAATACTGATATTTATAAGATCCCGATTGATATTGATGCTGTTAGCGATAATCTTGACCATGACAATGACGGCTTTTCAGATTATAGTGAAGTTAAAAATGGCTATAATCCAGATATTCCATCAGATCCGTCAGCTAGAGGCAACGATGCTTTAAAATTGGATTATGCTTTAGGTAAGCGTTTAGCTGGTAAAATATTACTTCAAGTCGAAGATCATGGCCGGATTTGGTATATTGACCAGGAAGGACAGCGCTGGGAAGCAACTTTCCAAAATGTAATGAATTTATTCACCTCGCTGGCGCTCGGCATTACTAATAGCGATTTGGCTATGATTAACAATGGCAACTAGATTTAACCCGAATTATTAATGAATAATGTTATTTGCCTTTGTAGATTGATTTGGCTTAATTCTGTATTTTCACCCATTAGGTGAAATACAAAAATTAGTATTAACGGCTAAATATTATAATAAGCTTTATACTAGTTACTATTTATGAATAAAAGGGGTTTAAGCTAAAAAATTTAAAAACAGGGCCTATTGTCAGGCCCTGTTTTTTATTGTATAAGTAAATATATTAAATAAAAATAAAAAATAAGGAGAATATAAGAATGAAAATTCTATTATTTTTTTGTTTAATTCCTGTATTTTATTATGGGTTATCTTTTTTATATAAAAAAAAGATAGTTAATACAAATTTAGGCCAAAAATACAAAGATATGATTTTATTTTTATTTATATTAATAATTTGTATCTTATGCCTAATTTTTTTAGTTATAGTATTTTATGCAACCGATATTATCCCTTGGATTTTTATCGGTTTTATTTTACAGTTGAGTTTTATTAATAGATCCATTATTTGTTTTTTGTTATTTGCTGGCTGTGTTTTGATTCTATGTTTTGATTCTATTTGCATTCTCCCCAGTTATTTCCAATTCCGATTTCAGCCACAATCGGACATTTAAATTTATACACTGTTTCCATTTCTTGTTTTATTTTTTCAGCTATTTTTATTGCTTTTTCAGCTTTAATCTCAAATATAAGTTCATCATGAACTTGCATAACCATTTTAATCTGGTCTGATTTAAATTCTCGTTTAATTAAATTATCTACTGCAATCATAGCTAGCTTCATCAGATCGGCCGCTGTGCCTTGCAGCGGGTGATTGACTGCCATCCGCTCGGCCTGGGCGCGCATTCCCATATGCTCGGCATTAATTTCTGGCAAGTATCTTTTGCGGCCGAATAAGGTTTCTACATATTCCATTTCGTGTGCCAAGGCAATAGTTTCTTCTAAGTATTCTTTCAGGTCATGGTAAACTTCGAAATATTTTTCTATAAAGGCCAAAGCCTCATCATAACTGGTGCCAGCGCGTTGTGCTAGCCCACGCGGTCCTAACCCATACAAAATCCCAAAATTAACTTCTTTAGCCCTGCGTCTTAAATCGGGTGTCACTTTTGCGACCGGCAGTTCAAACACCTCGGCTGCAGTTCTGGTGTGAATATCCTCTTTTTTATTAAAAGCTGACAGCATTTTTCTGTCTCCTGACATGGCAGCCGCAATTCTAAGCTCAATCTGCGAATAATCAATTGCTACTATCCTGTATCCCTTAGGCGCCACAAAAGCTTGTCTGATTTTGCGTCCCAACTCTGTTCTAATTGGTATATTTTGTAAATTAGGATTAGAACTAGATAATCGGCCCGTAGCAGTCACGGTTTGATTATATGAAGTATGAATTCTGCTAGTTTCCGGATTTATTATCTCCGGCAGTGCATCAGTATAAGTGCTTTTAAGCTTAGATAACTCTCGATATTCTGAAATCAAATTAATGATTGGATGCACGCCTTTTAATTTTTCTAGTTCGGCTGCCGCGGTTGATACTCCTGTTTTTGTTTTAGCTAAACCGGCAGTAGAAATTTTTAATCGGTCGAATAAAACTTGTTTTAATTGAATTGGTGAAGCTAAATTAAATTTTATTTTTGCAAACTTGTGAACCCTGAATTCTATATTCAAAATCCTATCTTCTAATTTTTTGCTCATTTTAGCTAAAAAATTTGAATCTACCATTACTCCGTTTTTTTCCATACTGGCTAATATTGCTATTAGCGGAGTTTCAATTTTATCCATTAATTTAAATAAATCATTTTTTTCTAATTGGCGTTTTAGTTTTAAATAAAGCCGCCAGGTATAATCAGCGTCTTCAGCTGAATAATCCGCTACTCGATTAATATCCACTTGATCCATAGTCGATTGGCTTTTGCCTTTTGGGCCCAATAGTGATTCAATTGGCGTCATTTCATACCCTAGTTCTGTAAATACCAGTGTATCCAGCCCATGTTGTCTCGTGCCCGGATTCAACAGATATGAGGCTATCATGGTGTCAAATTCGATTCCATTTAATTTAAACCCAGCTCGCTCCAATACTTCTAAATCAAATTTAATGTTGTGGCCGATTTTTTTAATCGATTTATCTGATAAGATTTTTTTAAGTTGATTAAGGCTAGAATTTGGAATTTGGAATTTGGAGCTTTTTTGCATCTTGTATCTTATATCTTGTATCTTAGGGTTTGATTGCGTTAATAGAGATAAATAGTATGCCTCTCCTGCTTTCCAACAAAAACTAATCCCTATCGACCGTGACTGGAAAGGATTCATGCCGTCAGTTTCAGTATCAACTGCAAACTCGTCTTGTTTTGATAATTGTTTTAAAAAAATATTCAATTTTTTATCATCATCAATCAAATTATAGCCTTTACGAATTTCAAATTTATGTTCGTGCGATGACAGCGCATCTACAGATGAATTTACTGCAAATAAAGAATTTTGACCGTTAGTAATCACTTTCTCTGCCTGCGGTATCCGGCTGATAAGAGATTTAAAATTCCACTGCTGAAACAGTTCGATTATACGCGGTGCGTCAAAGGGCTTGATTTTACAAGATTCTAAATCAAACTTGATCTTTACATCTGGCACAATCGTCGCCAACTTTTTTGACATAAATGCCTGTTTTTTATTATCTACCAGTTTTTCATACACACCTTTTTTTATCCCCTTATCTTCTAATTTTAAATTCCTATTTTCCTGGTTTAGTTTTTTAACATCATCAATAAATTTATATAATTTTTCCAGCGACCAAAATTTAATTATTAAATTTGTAGCTGTTTTTTCTCCTATTCCCGGCACTCCGGGAATATTATCTGACGGATCGCCGCGTAAAGCCTTGTAGTCTACTACTTGCTCTGGCCCGAATCCATATTTTTTTTTCACCTCGTCGATATCATAAACCAAGGTGTCACTGACGCCCTTTCTCAAAGTATAGACTTTTGTATTTTTACCCACTAGTTGTAACGCGTCCAAATCACCAGTTACAATAACATTTTCGAACCCAGAGCCTAATTGTTTTTCTTTTTTTGATGTTTTAGCAACTAGAGTCCCGATTATATCATCAGCTTCAAACCCAGGTTTTGAAAATATTTTCATATTAAAAGCATCTATGAGCTGTTTTATAAAATCCATTTGGTCATACAATTCTTGCGGACCGCGCTCACGTTGGGCTTTATAATCTACATATATATCATTTCTAAAAGTTTTTCGAGCCACATCAAAACAAACCGCAATATAATCCGGTTTGATATCTTTCAATGTTTTTAGTAATATATTGGCAAAACCATAAACTGCATTTACCAGAATGCCATTTTTATTCACCAGCGGAGGCAAAGCATGATATGCCCGATGGATAATAGCGTTAGCGTCAATGATGGCGAATTTTTGTTTTTTCATTTTTATTCAGAGCCGCGCAACCAGTAACCAGCAACACGGGATTTATTAAAATTATTAAAAATATTTATTCCTTTTATTTATTAAAGGCCTGGGCGGGAATCGAACCCGCGAATAACAGTTTTGCAGACTGTCGCCTTAGCCACTTGGCTACCAGGCCTCAGTTTAATATTATCAAAAAATTAATTTTATACAATAATTACGGCAATTGATTTTTAATTGACTCAAAAAATTCTCTGTCTTTAGGGTGAGTTAGATATTTAACTACCTCGCCTTTTTCTACCCAGTGCGCCTCCGGGTTTTCTTTATCAATCGGCGACAATTTTATTTGTTTAGTGGTAAATAAGAAAAAAGTAATTTCCCGAATATCACCTTCAACTTCACCAATACCACCTTTACCAATTCGGCAACGTTCATAACTCCCTAATTCTTTAATTAGTTTCAAGCTATCAATCACAACGCCCGACTCTTCATAAATTTCTCTTTTAGCTGCTCCTAGTTTTGATTCACCATCCTCGACATAACCCTTGGGCAAAGACCATGAATCATTATGCTGGTTGACGATTAATATTTTATTGCCAGGGCCAATCACTATCCCACCAGCTAAAATTTTTTTCATAAATTATATTTTTTAAGCCATTGCCCTTAGCTTGGCAATCCTTTCTTCTACTGGCGGATGGGTAGAAAACAACTTTTTAATCCCTGTTTTAGCCCGAGTCCCGAATGGATTAGCAATAAACAGATGGGCAGTAGCATTACTGGCTCTGTCAAGCGGTTTGGCATTGATTGAAATTTTTTCTAAAGCCCGGGCTAATCCCTCAGGATACCTGGTCATTAAAGAGCCGGAAGCGTCAGCTAAAAATTCACGTTTTCTTGAAATTGCCAATTTTATTAACTGGGCGATTAAGGGTGACAAAATAGCCAGTATAATCCCGATTAGTATAAAAAATCCCTGCATTTTGCTAGAATTTCGACTTTTCCTGCCGCCTCCAAACCATCTTATTCTTATCATCCAGTCAGCCAGTAAAGCTATCACTCCTACTAGCACTACCACTATCATCATCATTCTGATATCATAATTCTTTATATGCGACAACTCATGCGCAATTACTCCCTCAAGTTCTTCATTTTCCAATCCGTCAATAATCCCTTGAGTTAAGGCAATCGAAGCATGTTTTGGGTCCCTGCCAGTAGCAAAGGCATTCATAGCCTTGTCCGGGATAATATATATTTTAGGCATAGGCAAGCCAGCTGTTATGCATAGATTTTCCACCATCCGATATACATAAGGATTGTCTGATTTTTTTATTGGCCCTTTAGCTCCAGACGACGCCAAGGCCACTTTATCACCTGAAAAATAACTGATAATACTCATCATGATTGATATTATAACTGCGATTATTAGTGGGGTATAGCCGTATTCAGGATACATCTGCTGGAATACCCAGCCTAAACCAATGATAAAAATAATAAATATCATCATTAAAATTATAGTTCTGCGTTTGTTGGAGTCAATTTGATTATACATATAACAGTTAACAATGAATAAATAGTTTAATATTCACCAGTTGGTGCGGGCGGAGGGACTTGAACCCTCACGTCCTGATGAACACTAGCCCCTCAAGCTAGCCTGTCTACCAATTCCAGCACGCCCGCAATAATATATAAACCATATCAAAAAAATAATATAAAATCAAGCTGATAAACTTGTAAAAAAACTGCTAAACCGTTACTATATATTTATATTACTATAATTACCATTATCTACGTTAAGTTTATAAATATGTCAGTAAACCGGCTTAAAACCACTATTAAAAAATTTGATTGCAGGGGATTTTTTTATTGGGCTCACGAGCTCAAACAGGTTTATAGCGATATGGAAATTTATCTTGTCGGCGGCGCTGTTCGCGATATTTTATTAGGCGTAAATGATGTCAAAGATTATGATTTTGTTGTCCGCAATATACCGGCTGAAAAATTAGGCCATGAGTTAGCTCAAAAAGGGAAGGTAAATTTAGTTGGCAGAAATTTTGGTGTATTCAAGTTTATGCCTGACAAGAAAAAACCAGAATTAACTTATGATATTGCCCTACCCAGAACAGAGATATCTTTTGCCACTGGCGGTTATCGTGATTTTGAAGTTAAATTTGATCACAAATTAGCAATAGAAAAAGATTTATCTCGCCGTGATTTTACTATCAACGCAATGGCATATGATATTTTTAATTATAAGTTAATAGATGAATTTGATGGTGCTAAAGACCTAAAGACAAAAACTATCCGCACTGTCGGCAATGCCTATGAGAGGTTTCAGGAAGATTACTCCCGTATGCTACGCGCTATCCGCTTTAGTTGCCAACTTGGTTTTGAAATCGAACCTGTTACTTGGAAAGCTATTTGTAAATGGATCCCGAAAATCAATGATTATGCCGGTCAGGGCTTAGAAAGCTTTGGTATTAATTCGAAAGATAAAACAGCCGAAGATTGTGAAAAATCAAAAAATTATAATTGCCGCATAGTTGCTTATGAAGTAATTGCATCTGAATTTTTAAAATCTTTTTATCACAACGCTGTCCGCGCTTTTGATTTGTTTGATAAATCAGGTGTTTTTAAACAGTTGGTTCCTGAAATTTTAGCCATGAAGAATTGTCCCCAGCCTGATAATTGGCATGCTGAAGGTGATGTCTGGGAGCATACCAGATTATGCTTAAGGGAATTGGAGTCAAAATCATTTAAAAAAAGATTTAAATCCCCGATTATATTCAAACAAAATCAGTCAGGAGACAGTAATCAAACTTTGGGAGTTGAGTTAATTATAGCCCTTTTGTTTCACGATCTTGGAAAGCCCTACACTATTCAGACTCCGGAAAAAGATGGGACTGACAGGATTAGGTTTAACGATCATGATCGGGTTGGAGCTGAAATGGCAGCCAAAATTTTTAAGCGGCTTAAATTATCATCAGCTCCAGAGTTTGATTTTGACCCAGATCGGGCTAGCTGGCTCATTCTGCGCCATCATCTGTTTGATACAATTAAAATTAAGGAAATGAAAAATACCACTATTGAAAAATATTTTTTTGGTGAAAAATACAGTGGAGAGGATTTATTAAAAATAGGTTTTATCGATATGTCAGCTACAATTCACCAAGGTGGTGATATTAATTTAGAAAATTTTGATGGGATGGTAGAGCGAATTAATCAACTGAAAAAATTGGGTAAACACAAAAAACTGCCACAGCCTCTGCTTAATGGTGATCAAATTATGAAATTACTCAAAATTAAACCCGGACCCAAAATAGGTAAGATATTGCACAAATTAAGAGAGCAACAGTTAAATGGAAAAATCAAAACTGTTGCTCAAGCTAAAATTGAAATTAATAAATTAAAACACAAATCGTAAAGATATGAAGATAGTTATTGATCAGCACTCGCGAGAACAACGTCTTGATTCATTTTTGTCTAAATTTGATCCACGCCTTAGCCGTTCACAATGGCAGAAAGAAATTAAGGCCGGGGAAGTGTTAATTAGTGGTAAGAAAAAAGCTCCTCATTATTTTTTGCGGGAAGGGGATATTTTAGAAATTAAGAAAGTAGAAATTAATAAATCAAGCAATAATAATAGGATTAGGAACGAGCTATTTAAATTAATTAAAGTAATTGAAGAAGATGAGGATTATTTGGTTATTAGTAAGCCAGCCGGATTAATAGTCCACCCAAATGGAGTTAGCAACAAATTGGCGCTAACTGACTGGCTGGTCAAAAAATATCCGGAAATTAAAAAAGTTGGTGATAAATTAAGGCCCGGTATTGTTCACCGTTTAGATAAAGATGTTTCCGGACTTATGGTCATCGCTCGCACGCCTGAAATGTCGCTTTATTTACAAGACCAATTTCGCCAGCGCAAAGTTATGAAGCAGTATAACGCTTTGGTACATAATCAAATGCAGCAGGATGATGGCGAAATAAATACCCCTATTCGCAGATCAGAGTCAAAAGGCATGTTTGTGGCCGATATCCAAGCTAGGGTTTCAAGTAAAAAAGCCCTGACCCGATATAAAGTTTTAAAAAAATTTAAAAAATACACTTTACTGCAGGTAAATATTTTAACTGGTCGCACCCACCAGATTAGGGTTCATCTACGCTCAATTGGCCACCCGGTTGTTGGTGATAAATTGTATATTACCCATGATATTAAAAAGAAAAAACCAGTTAATCTTGGCCGATTGTGGCTGTATGCTTCTAAGTTGGGATTTAAAGACTCGCAGGGTAATTATCATGAATTTAAGGTTAACATCCCAACGGATTTAAATAATTTTATCAAAGCATTGGATAATAAATCATTACTATGAATAAAAAACAGCGTAAACTAATAATTATTTCAGGCCCGTCTGGTGCTGGTAAAAATGAAACTATAAAACAGTTGCTCAAAAGAGATAAACATTTGCAAACAGTAGTAACCTGCACCTCGAGAGCAAGAAGGCCTTTTGAGCAAGACGGGAAAGATTATTATTTTTTGTCGCAGAACCAATTTGAACACAAAATTAAAACAGGAGAGTTGCTGGAGTATCAAAAAAATCATGGTTTTTATTATGGAACACCAAAATTTGCAATTGAGCATATTTGGGAAAAAAACAAAATTCCAATTATGCAAATTGATGTCAGGGGCGGTTTAAATATTAAAAAAATATTTAAAAAAGATGATGTGTTATTAATTTTTTTAACCCCAGGATCAGTCAATAATCTTAAAACAATGATTTATCAACGAAAACATAGCATGCCCGAGGCTGAATTTAAAACCAGGATGAAAACCGCCCAAAGAGAATTTAAACAGGCAAATGAATATGATTTCCAAATCAAAAATAAATATGGCCAGCTTGATAATACTATTTTAAAAATAAAACAGGTAATAGATAATTTTTTAAAAAAATAATGATTTAAAAACCCACTCAATATTTTGAGGGGTTTTTATTGATATTATTGTAATTTATTTAGTTATTATTCATCACAATTTATAACAGTTTGGCATTCGGCCACTAACGCATCAATACAGTCCTGGCTTATTTCCTGCCCACTATCCTGTTTAGGGCAACTTAAAATTTTATCACCTTGAAAAAACATTGGGCCAGCTTCGGCTAACGTGCTGGTCAATTTAACTATCTCACCGTTCATACAACTTTCAACTCGAGCCGTATCTTTGCCACAAAAATCAGATAAAATTTCGTTACCAATATATTTAGGGCAACCCTCTTCAACTGCAACCAGCTTGACTTTATTAGTCCCGTCATCATTCCGACCAATTATACACTGCAAAATTTCTCCATTATTAATTGCGTCCAGTATGGTTTTGGGCTGGCTGTCGGGTTGGCATTCGCCGCGGAAAAAAGCCCATTCTTCACATTCAGAGTTATCCGGAAAAATACACCAACCAGCTTGATTGCCTTGTTCATCTTCACGGATTTCAATTTTACCTTCGTTTTCCTCACAATAAACAGAGGCTGGGTTAGCTAGGCCTGCCTGTTCTCCTCCTTGCTTTTGTGTTTGCCTGCAACCAGCTCCACCCAAAATTAGTAAAACTGTTAATGAAAATAAAAAAAACAAAAATGCCCGTTTACGCATATAATTATCTAATTAGCCTATAATTATTTATATTATAGCATTTATATGCACTTTACTGCAAGACTATTTTCTGGTAGTATATAATTAAGTTTTTTGCGGGTGTAGCACAACGGCTAGTGCACAAGCCTTCCAAGCTTGGGACGAGGGTTCGATTCCCTTCACCCGCTTTTTCCCGGAACAGTAGCAAGTAGAGGAAGTTCGAACTGAGATTATTCAAATCAATTTATGAATAAACAAAAATATCAAATATTTTACGTTCATGGCGGGCACACTTTTAAATTTTATAAGGATTATCTATATTTTTTGCGAACTAGAAATCCGTCTATTGATAAAAAATTATCATGGAGCGGTGATTATTTGGATAAAATACTTGGAGATAAATTTCAAATTATTAGACCTCGCATGCCTCGTCAAGATGGTGCAAGATATGATGAATGGGCTATACACTTTAAACGTTTTTTTCCTAAACTAAAAAATCATCTAATTTTAATTGGTGAATCTTTGGGTGGAATATTTTTAGCAAAATATTTATCTGAAAATAAATTTCCTAAAAAAATATTGTCAACATATTTAGTTTGTGCGCCATTTGATAATTCTTTGCCCACAGAAACTTTAGCAGGTGGTTTTAAACTAAAATCAGACTTATCATTGATTGAAAAAAATTCTAAAAACCTATATTTGCTTTTTTCCAAGAATGATGATGTTGTTCCCGCATTTCATGCCGAAAAATACGCTAATAAGTTAAAAAATGCACAAATTATCGTGTATAAACATATTAAAGGACATTTTCAAGTATCTAAATTTCCAGAGATTGTCAAGATGATTAAAAATGATATAAGATAATTTTTGAAAATATTTATAATTTAATCTAAAGCTGAACTGATTCTAATGAGAGTTTGGGGATGTAAATATGTTTTAAATTTTGTCTGAAATAGATTATAGCTTCCTTCTTATTAAATTATATTATAGATATTTTTGTTTATTTCAGCCCGGGTGGTGAAACTGGTATACACGCAGGACTTAAAATCCTGTTCCTTCGGGAGTGCGGGTTCGATTCCCGCCCCGGGCACCAGAATTAAACTTTCAGAAATTTTTTAGTTAAAATTTAGTTTTTGATTTTATATTCCATCTTCGGCTGAATTATAAAAGAAAATTTTTATCAAAATTATAAAACATGTCATCTATGCTAAGAAACCTACCAAAGAAGACTTGCAGGTTTTATCTATTGAAGCTCAACTGGTTGAGTTGAAAGAATTTGCCGCTAAAAAAATTTCAAATTTTTATCTCTCTTCAAGAGTCAAAAGCGCCAAAGAATACATAAAAAATATTAACTTGAACCATATTTGTAAAAAAAGAGTTTTATAACAAATTGAATCATAAATATATGGGCCCACAAAATCAAATCGATCAACCACATAATCATCAAGAAGAAAAACAGAATTTTCAACCAAATAAATTTGAAAATAAAGTCTTCTTACCTACTTGGGTTATTATTTTAATTATTACCGTAACTGTCGTCATTTTTGGCTTGATAAGTTATATTATTTATCATGATTTTATTTCTAAATCTGTTGAATCAATAACGACTAAAGAAGAAATAACTGTGCCTACATTGCCAAGTGAAGAAACCATCGAAAAAAATATTCCTTTGGGGAAAAGAACAATTTTGTATCAAGCAAGAAATGAGCTAATTCTCTTTAATCTATCAACTAAAAATAAAAGCAAAATATTAAATTCAAATAACTTAATAGATTTCGATCTGTCTGAAGATGAAAAATTTATTGTGTATTCTTTAAAAGAACCCGGTTTTGAGGGCAATTCAGATATATATCTTAAAAATTTAGAGACGGACGATATTATAAGATTAACCCAAAGAAATAATATTGCCTCTTTTAATCCAAAAATTCTCCCAAACAATAGTAAAATTCTGTATGTCAGACGAGAATATAATTCTTCAACAAACAAACTCTCCGATGGTGAAATTTGGTTTATTGATTCTGATGGCGACATAGAAAGTTCTAAAAAATTATTCTCTTCGCTTAAAATAGAAGGTTTGGAAACAGAAGAATGTTGTGCTTCTGAAGAAGAAAAGAGAAGTGCCAAGATTGGTATATATGACATAAGTCCTGATAGTAAAACGTTAGTTTATTGGAAGAAAAATTGGGGTGCTGAATGTAGCGGTCTTTGGCAATATCCTTATTTTTCTAATCTTAATGGTAGCGATTTTTTTACTGAAAAATTTAATCAACAAAATATTTTCATATTAGAGGAGCAAAAAGAATTTAACTGGGAACCACATAAAATTTTCTGGCTTGACGATGGTAGTTTCATAGTTGGCCAGAGCGGGCCGATACCTATTGCTGGTGAAGCAATTTATTATTACGACAAAAACCAAAACAAAAAGTGGGAAATATTTGACAGCTTTAAGCAAAATGCAAGAGAATATGATACGCAAGTATCTATAAATGATATCCTTAAAAAAGATCAAAATAGTTTTGTTATCGTTTATAATGCCTATAAAAGGTTAGAAGATACAAAATATTTTGTTGAGATTATAAAGTTTGGTGAAAAAATCGATTTAGCCAATCTCAATAGTAAAAAGTATTTTGTTATTGAAAATCTAAATACTCAAAATGATAACATTTTTGAAGTAAAATTACTGAACGAAAATATTTTAATTTACGAAAAACAGTTAGATAAGAATAGATTCGGACTATATTCGTATGATATTATTACTGAAGTTGAGGAAAAAATTGATGAATTCAGTTCAAGAATAAAATTTGATTTGTGAAATAAGTTAGTCGCCTAATTAGGGGTTTACCCTTACCACCTTCGGTGGCGAAAAATATTCGAACCATTTTTAAATACATTATACCAATAATAAATAAAACCCCTTATTTGTGAAGGGGTTTTTGTGTTGGTTGGTGTCTCAGTAACTCTAGTCAGGTTATATTACCATTATCTATTAACAGGACATATATTTTATCCTCGTAATTTTATTGATGTTTGTATCCGGTCCAAAGCTAAAATAAACGCAGCTGTTCGCATATCAGTATTGTATTTTTGTCTGATTTCCCACACATTATTAAAGCTATGCTCCATTATTTGTTTTAATTTTTCGTTAACCTCATCCAAACCCCAATAATAGTTTTGTCTGTTTTGCACCCATTCAAAATATGACACTGTCACTCCGCCGGCATTAGCCAGCACATCCGGGATAATTAGTTTATGCTTGCGGTTTATTTTTTTATCAGCTTCAGGCGTAATCGCACCATTTGCCATCTCGACTATTATTTTAGCTTTTATTTTTCCCCCATTATCTTTTTTTATCACACCTTCAAGTGCTGACGGTATTAATATATCAACTGGCAATTGCAGTAATTTTTCGTTGGTTATTCTTTGATAATTTTTACAGTCGCATACGCTACCAACACAATAACATCCACCGATATGGCCTTCCTTGGTTTTTGTTTCCATTATATTATCCGGGTTCATGCCCGTTTTGTTTTTATCCAGTATGCCACCTTTTGAATCAGATAATGCAATTATTTTATAACCCGATTTATATAAAAATTTAGCTATATTATAACCTACATTGCCGAACCCCTGAATCGCCACAGTGGTTTTTTTAGGATTGAATTTTAGTTTTTGCGCTAATTTCTTTATTATATAAGCACCACCAAGGCTAGTAGCTTCAGTCCTGCCCTTAGAGCCGTTATTTTCAACTGATTTACCCGTTACAACTGCCGGTATATTATGGCCTCTTATTTTTGAATACTCATCCATTATCCAGTTCATTACAATAGGGTTAGTATATACATCAGGAGCTGGGATATCTATCTCTGGTCCGATATCTTGGCTTAGTTTCCGGGTAAACACTCTAGTCAAACGCTCTAATTCAGAGTTAGATAATTGTTTAGGATTAATTTTTATACCTCCCTTAGCGCCGCCAAAAGGGATATCCATTACCGCGCATTTTATTGTCATCCAAAAAGCAAGGGCTTTCACTTCATTTATATTTGTTTTCGGGTAATATCTTAAACCTCCCTTATAGGGGCCGCGTGAATTGTCATATTGGACCCGGTAGCCTTCAAATGTTTTTATATTACCATCGTCCATTCTAATTGGCACTGAAACTTGGATGCTTTTATCCGGATTTTTAAGTTTTTCCCACACTGTTTTATCTAAATCTATTTTTTTAGCCGCAATTGCAAGTTGATCCAGCGCATTTTTAAATGCATTCATATATTTTTAAAATTAATTTTTAATTTTTTCAAATTTAGTAAAAAAAATTTTATTATTAATAGCATTAATTAAAAAATTATTCTTATTTCCATTTACCAGCCAGACCGGTATATTTCTTTTCCAGCATATTTTTACTGCTTCTATTTTAGAGCTCATTCCACCAGTTCCAAGACCATAATTTTTTTCTTGAGTATAGTTTCTGGCTTGCTCCAGGCTTTTAACTGTTTTAATTAATTTTGCTCTTGGGTTTAAATGAGGATTATTATCATACAGCCCATCAACATCAGTCGCAATCACCAGCAAATTAGCCCGCACTATATTGGCTACCAAAGCTGACAATTTATCATTGTCGCCCAATATAATTTCTTCTACTGCCACAGTGTCATTTTCATTTATAATCGGAATATAATCATATTCAATCAATTTATTTATAGTATTTTTGGTATTTTCTCTTGCAGTTTTATTTTCAAAATCCCGATACGTAAGCAAACATTGAGCCGCTTTAAGGCCAAAACTTTCAAATACTTCATCATAAATGCGTATTAGCTTCGGCTGGCCCACTGCAGCCATGGCCTGCTTGGAGTCAATGTTTTTTCCGTTTTCATTATTGGATATATTCATAAATTGTTTTGCAGTTGCAATCGCACCCGAAGAAACCAAAATAACTTGGTATTTTTTACCAAGTTTTATTATTTGCCTCGCAATATCTTCTATTTTTCCGTATGAAATCCTGTCGCTGCCAGCAGTCAAGGTCGAGGACCCTATTTTTAAAACTATTTTTTGTTTTGTCAGCATAATTTATTGTTACAATAAATCCAAAATTTATGCAAATTATTAATTTCCAAGCAAAGCTATAACACCCAATAGTTTATTATGCCTGCAGCTGTGATAATTGTGAAAATAACAGTTGTGATTAGAATCCCAGACTGACCCGCTTGATTGTAAGCTTTCCAGCCCGAATAAAGCCAAAATGGCTGTGAGGCCATATTTATAACCAATCCCCATTGGGGGTATTTTAATGCAATCGCCACTTGCGCACTAATAGTAAGACATGGTATCATCCATTGAGTTAGTGAATCAACAGTTTTTTTTGATGTCATAATTTTTTTATCCTTGAATTCTATTATTTCTTAGGATTTTAATTGAAATCAAGGCAGCTATTAACTGGATTAGGAAAACAAATACAAATAAATATTTAAAAGAAAAATAAGTTACAAATATTCCACCCAAAAAAGCAGCTATCGCAATTATAATCTTATCGCCACCGTCAAACCAAGCCCACTCTTGCGCTTCTTCGCCTTTATCCTCCATGCCAGCATACATTGCTTTCCATGCTGGATCAAGTAACCCGACCCCAATAGCATTAATTATCTGAACTAGATATATATGAATTGGATTTTTAATTAATGTAAAAGCCAAAGCTCCGAAAGCCAGGATAAAATAAGCCGCAATTATCATGTTTTTGCGGCTAGTTTTAGATTGATCTGCTATTTTACTAAAATAAAACATTAATAAGCCAGCAATCAGCATATATAATCCCCAGCTGGCTCCGGCGTGAAAGGCAGAACCTCCCACTTCTAACACAAATATAGAATACAAAGGGCCAAATAGGGAATAACCGAATATGTTTAAATAATTACTGTATAATAAAATTTTAAGACCATACTTCATAACCTCTGTATGTATAAAGATTTTTAAACCACTCTAAAAATTTCGTCCAAGGTAGTGACACCTTGAGCTGCCTTTATCACCCCGTCTTGAGCCATGGTGACCATGTTGTTATTAGCAGCTATTTGGGATAATTTTGCGTCAGATATTTGACCCGACAATATTAGTTCTTTTACTTCTTCAGTTATCCTGAAAAATTCAAAAATACCTATCTGCCCTTTATAACCAATCCCACTGCATTTTGGGCAACCCTTGGCTTCATAAAATACAGCTTGGTTGATATCAAAACCAAGTTTATTTTTAACTACATCTGGTATCAGCGATATCTCTTGTTTTAATCGCTGTTCTTGTTCTTGGTTTAGATTTGTCTTTTCCTTGCAATATGGACATAATCTCCTGATCAAACGCTGTGCAATTGATATGTTAATTGCCGGAGCTAATAGATAAGGCTTTGCCTCTAAAGCTAGAAAACGAGTGATAGCCCCGGCAGCATCATTAGTGTGCAGAGTAGTAAATACCAGATGTCCGGTTAAAGAGGCATTTAAGGCAATATCAGTAGTTTCCTGATCCCTGATTTCACCGATTAAAATCACATCCGGGTCTTGGCGCACAATTGACCGCAACCCTTTGGTAAAAGTATAATTTTTAGACGGGTTTACTTGTGATTGGTTTATTCCTTCTATCTTATACTCAATCGGGTCTTCAATTGTAATTATTTTATTATCTTCAGTATTAATTTTATTTAAAATAGCGTAGAGCGTGGTAGTTTTACCAGATCCAGTCGGACCAGTAACCACCATCATCCCGTTTGGTTTTTTTAACTCTGATAAAAGAATTTTCTCATCATCCGTCCTAATGCCTAGTTTATCCAAAGTAAATGATTTTACTTTATTATGGTATAAAATTCTCATTACCACGCTTTCACCATAATTAGTCGGCAAGGTGGAAACCCTAAAATCTATTTCCTGTCCTTTTATATGGATTGAAAAATTTCCGTCCTGGGGCTTATCATCAATATTGATTTTAAGTTTTGAATCCAATTTTATTCTGGATATTATTTTATTCCATAGCGAACTGTCAATTCGGGCGATATCGTGTAGAACTCCGTCAATTCGATAACGTAGCTGAATACCCGATTTTTCGGCTTCGATATGAATGTCGCTCGCCTCTGCCTTAATCGCCGTTGATATTATCAGGCTTAAAATTTCAGTAGTAGATGCTTGTTTAATTTCAGCTTCAAGCTGTTTTAAACTGTCAGGACCATATTTATCTTCACTAAGGTCTTTTTCCAGAATTTTTACATCATCGATATTTTTCTCAACCGCGGGCAATGATTTATACATTTTGATAGCATAAGAAATACTGTCATCGCTAGTTAGATAAATCCGAATTTGAATATTATTATTTTCTTTCCTAATCCGGTCGATTATTTCCTCAACTTTAGGGCTATACTGAACCACGGCGATTCTGGCTTCTACTCCTTGTTTGAACATAAAACATATAATTTTATTTTCCCTTGATTCCTGCTCCGGTATTATTTTCAATGCCGATGGTATAATCGGCAACCCTTTTAGCTTGATATATCCAAGTCCAGCCGCAGCCGCTTTGGATCTGATTTCAGCTTCTATGCGACCAAGTTTTATTGAGTCCATTTTATCTTTTAAGGCCTGTTGCTTTTCTTCACTAGCCAGTTTAATCCGGCTCGCGTCGGAAACTGCTTCATTGTTTCCGTTCGCATAACTACCCCCGTATAAATCATCTATCTTTTGACCCAAATCCAAATCAGCTCTATTCTCCGGTTGAGGTCTTTTCTCGCTAGAATCGGAATATCCTTGTTGATCATTTTTATCATCTCCAGAAATATTACCATCATTTAGACTATTTTTTCTCATAGTATTATTTTGATCAATATCAGGCTCGTTATCAGTCGTATCTTCTGTAAAATTATCTTTACTTTCGTTTATTAGTTTTTCTTTTTCATCCCTATTTTTCTGTTCCATTTCATTATCTTGCTCCTCTTTTTTGGCGTCATCTAAAAAAACGTCTTCAACTGAATCCGAATTCAAATCAGCTGGAGTTTCGGACTTAGGATCTAATTCGCTATTATTTTTTTTATCCTCCGCAATCAGGTCATCAATATATTTTTGAATATCATTATCAGGCATAAAATATTAGGCTATTGAAGCAAGTTTAATTTTTAAGTTCTTTCTATAATGTATATTTTATCACTTTTTGAACCTGTTTACTAATTCTTTTTTATTGCTTTGATAAATAACAACCATACCGGCTATTAACACAAAGAACAAAACCGATAAATCATTTTTAAAGTAAGGCACATCCACCAAGCCGTGAATTAGCAACGCGCTCATAGACCCCAATAGAGAAAATACATAAATAGATTTAAGTTTTTTGTCTTTATCTACCGCAAAACCACGCCTTAAAGACAGCATCTGGCTACCGCTAACATAAAACCAAACCAGAATTAATATAAAAGAAATTAATCCCAAAAGCCCTGTTTCAGTCCAAAAATTAAGTATAATATTATGCGGATACAAGTATATTTCAATATAATCCCGACTATGAAATGGAGCTACTGCAGTTTGATAACCGCTAAGCCCGGCTCCTAAAATCGGCCTGGTTTTAATCATCGCCCAGGTTTCAGACCACATATTAATTCTGGTGGATACTGAACCCCCGCCCGGAACAGTAGCCATACCTTCGATATTAAAGTCTATATTGAATATATAAATATAGCCAAATGATATTATTATGACTAAAGCTATAAGTATAACAAAATATTTTTTATAGTGGCGGTAAAAAACAGCATAAAAAATCGCGCCTGCCAATGCCCCGGCCAACCCCCCTTTGGATTTAGTGAAATATAGGCTGAAAGAGCTGATAATAGCTACTAAAATCAATAGATATTTTTTAATACTAATTTTTTTAAAATTTTTAAATATGATTGGCATTAAACCAAGCAACAAAACTATTATTGGCGCCAAATAAAGCGCCAAAGCATTGGGATAGGGGTAAGGTCCAGTCACTCTGCGGCTAGTTGCTGCCGCCCAAAATGGGTTTGGGATTAGATCCCCGCTTATTTTCTGATAAATACCGATCAAGGATACAACCCCGGCGCTAAAACCCAAGCTAAAAAAAATATTTTTTAATTTTTTAAAATCAATTACATTGACAAATACAATTAAAAATATTACTGGTTCAATAAAGTAGGCTTTCCATAATCCGGCTCCTGTCCGCAAATCAGGTGATAACAGCATGCTAGCAGTAGCGGCTATTAAAAATAGGACCATGGCCATAGTTAGATATTTAAAATCTATTATTTTTTTCTTTATCGCCTTAATATTACCGCTTATATTTTTGAGCAGCCAGACTAAAAATAATATCACTATCATCAACTCAAGCACAGTAGTCGGCAATTTGAAAATTGATAATCTGATTAAATAGCTAGGCAGGCTAAAAACAAGCCAGTATAAAGCCCAGTCAGTTTTTTTCCAGCTTATAAACGCATAGCAAATTAAATATATGGTGATTAACAATAAATACAGGTTCATAAAAAAATTTAACCGCGATCTAACGATTCCTTATTGTTGTTTTTTAAAAATTGTTTAAAAAAATCAACCTTTATTCCTTTTAATAATACCAGCGCTAAAAAATATATAATTGCGCCAATAGCAATTAGCAATATTACGTTAAATCCAGACAGATAATAAAGTGCCAAGCCCATAAAAATGGCCGACAGCATTGCTTTAATAAAAGTTTTGATATTAAGTTTAATACTTGAATATTTTTTTAACAAAAAGAAAGTAGCTAATAACATAAACAACTCAACTAACACTGTCACTACTGCGGCCGCAAAATATGAATATCTGGGGATGAAAATAATATAGCCAGCCACAGCCATAATGGCTGCTGCCAAATAATACTTGATCATTTTTTTCTGTTTGCCTAAGGCGATTATAGTATAAGTGGTTAGATGGGATAAAAATATAATTGCAGTTGCTAGTATCAATATCCTGAATATGGCTACTGAAGCTATAAAATCACTGCCAGCCACCAGCACAATCAGCGGACGAGCCAATACTACTACCCCGGCAATTAAAGGCCAGATGATAATAGTAAGGGTGTCAAAAGCATTTTGAAAAATAAAATTAAACTTATTTTTAGCTTCATTATTTTCTTTATCCCCAATTGAGCCCGCTTGGCTCCAGGCGCGTGATAGCAGGGGAGATATCAATCCCATAAAAATAGCCGGAAAAGCAATTAATACTTCCAATATTTTATATGGAGCCCCATATAGCCCGACTGCTTCCTCGGCTGAAGCCGCATAAATAGGATTGGCTGGCATTAGGGATAAAAATAAAGTGTCAGCTTTAAAGTAAATTAAAGAGAATAAGGCTGTCAGCCCCACTGGCCATGATTTAGTTATAATATAGCGCCACACTTTAATATCAAATTCAAATCTTATTTTAATATATTTTCTGATAAATCCAAGATTAACCAAAAAATTAACCAAAAAACCAGCTACAACTGCTATTAGAATTACCATTAATGAAGCTTTGAAAAAAACAGCTGTTAAAGTCAGACCGAGTAAAACCAATTTACCGCTGATTTCAGCTATGGCCACGGTTTTTAAGTTAATTTTATTTTGAAAATACGAAACCAAAATTTGATCAAGCAAACTTAAAAAAATTGAAACCGAAGCAATTATAACTCCTAGCTGGATATCAGGCGAATATGGTAGCAACCATACTAAACTGCAGGCAATCATCAAGAAAACAGCCGCGCTAATAAACCGCAAGCTGAATATATTATTAAAAAATTTTTGTTCCCCAAATGGATTTCGCCCCAGTTCATTAATCGAGATTACATATAGTCCCAAATCAGATAAAATAGAGAAAAAAAACAAATATGCAAATATGGTAGTATAGGCTCCATAGCCCTCAACTCCAAGATAGCGGGTCAGAATTGCTACTATAAAAATACCAATAAAAGAAGCTCCAAATTTGCCGACAGTATGGACAATAGTATTTAGGGCGATTTTTTTTAATAGACTCATAAATAGGAATTAAGCCTTTAGGCTTTTATCTGCAGAGAAGCCCCAACGTCAAGTCGGGGTGTCTCTGCCAAAACAATGTAAAAGGCTAAAGCCTGAATTCCCCACTGCCCAAGTCTCCGGGAAAAACTTGGGCAAACAAAATCATAACGGACTTTTAATATTTTTTATGCTGGGATTGGTTACTTTAGTATATATTTGAGTTGTCCTAATATTAGCATGTCCCAGCAGTTCCTGCACATAACGCACATCCACCCCGTTTTCCAACAGATGGGTGGCAAAACTATGGCGCAAAGAATGAAAGCTAGCCGGTTTTTTAATCCCAGCTTTTTTTAAGGCAGTATAAAAAATTTTTTGGGCGGTTCTGTCAGTAAGTTTGCCACCACGTTCACTCACAAAAATATAACCACAGTCTATTTTGCCGTTCGTAGCTGCCTGTAAGCTATTTTTTAATTTCTCCGGAAAAATAGTCAGCCGGTCTTTTTTCCCCTTGGCTTGCCGCAAATGGATAGTTAATTCTTCCAAATTAATATCCTTAACCTTAAGGTTAATAACCTCGCTAACCCTCAAGCCAGCCCCATAACTTAAGGCGATTAATAACTGATGTTTTTTATTTTTAATATTCATTAAAATTTTTTTTATTTCCGCTCGCGACAAAACTTCTGGCAGTTTTTTACTGGTTTTAGAAAATTTTAAATTAATTTTTTCATTTGATTTTATAATTTCACGATAAAAAAATTTAATTGAATTCAGATACAAATTAATAGTTTGACCACTAGCGCCTTTTTTTTGATATTCGAGCAAAAACTTTTTAACTTTTTCCCCGGAACCTAAATTTTTAATCAAATTCTTGTTTTGATTCAAAAAATTAATATATTTGCGCAAGCACAATAAATAACTCCTAACTGTTTTTTGACTATAATTTCTTAATTTGAGCTCTTGTTCGGTTTGCTCTAAATAATTTGGCATATAAACAAAATATTGCTAAAATTAATTTATCAGCTTAATTAGGTTAATTATACCAATAGTTCGTCTAATATACAATAAAAGGTTGTTTACCCATCAAACACTTCGCACAAAAACGAGTTAGGCGGACATATTACTCGCCCAGAAAATATATTTATAATTTTTTTATTTTTTATAATAGGGCTTTTTTAATTTTTTTTACGGAATAAAAAAGGCTCGACCAGTAAATAATGGTGAGCCGAATTTCTTGCGGAAGCAGAATTTGTTTAAAAAATTTTTTTTATCCACCACTCCGCGAAAGTAATGGATAAATAGTCAAAATGTCTATCAATCAGGTATAACGATAAAACTATACCCGATGATATAAAAAACGACAGACAATGACTTTGTGGCCCTATCATGATAGCCAACATGATAGCCACCAAGGCGCTTACTAACAATATAGGCACTGCCGCTAATGCGACAACAACCAGGTTGGCGCCGATAATATACAAAACGAAAAAAAATTTTTTCATTTCTCGTTCCTTCCTTTATGTATGTTTTTACTTTTTTATTCGATTTTAACTTATATTAATATAGCATAAATAGTTAAAAATGTCAATAGCAACCACTAATATTAGCGTAAAAAATTTAAAAAAGCCCTATTTTTACATTAAGGAAAAATTATAAATATATTTTCTGGGACTGCGTCATACGTCGCCTAACACTGTGTATGAGGTAAAAAAACTTTTCATTTATATAGAATAATATTGAGTAAAAAATTTTTTTAACCCAAATTTCTGTTTATTTTTTATTGATTTAAAATAAGGAAAATAAACAAAAACTTCTCATACACAGATACGTTAGATGAAATAATATAAAATTCTTTTTGCCCTATCGGGCAAATTTAATCGGGTTTATTTTTTAATATATTTTATGAAAACCGAATTCCCGCACGATAAATCAAAACTTATTGAATTTATCAACACGCGATATAATATAAATGCAACAAATCTTATTTTCATCCCTAAAGGTGAAGTTGGATATTGCTATATCGTGAATTGTAATAATGATCAAAAATTTTTTCTCAAAATATTTGGTGGTTCAAGATTAGCGAACATCAATACGCAAAATATTAACTTTGCATTAAACGTGGCAGAAATACTTCACGATAAAAAAGATATAAAAAATATTTCGTATCCTGTCCGCACTATAGACAATTATCTTGTTTCCAAGTTTAATAATACCAAAGTTGTATTATATAATTTTATTGAGGGGGAAAATTTTGACAACAAAAATTTAACGGAAGATATAGTGGTGCAGTTAGCAGAATTATTAGCAACATTACATAAAAAAACTAAGGGCTTAAAAACCAGTGATGCAGTCTACGAAAACTTCAATATCGATTTTAAAGACGACTTGCTAAAAAGTATACATTTCCTGAAAGACAAGGATAAATTAGACACGCATTATAAAAAACAACTGGCTCAATTAATATTGCCATTTAAAAATAAAATAATGAAAGCGTTAAGCAAGTTAGAAGATTTGAGTAAAGATTTAAATAAAGACGTAAATAAAAATAATTTTGTTTTAGTACACAGGGACCCCGTAGGTGCCAACCTTATTATTGATAAACACGGTCAGATTAATCTTATAGACTGGGACGACCCAATCCTTGGTCCTATTGAACACGATGTATGGTTTTATCTAGAAGGGCATCAATCATTTCTGCCAGCTTACAAAAAAATAAATAATGTTGATATAGATATTAGGATTATAGAATTCAATATATACAAAAGGTTATTAGCTGACATTACAGACTGGGTATATCGTATCTCTTTTGAACAACAAAACGACGAACAGAACCAATCAGACTTAACTGAATTAAAAAAAGACTGCTTGGACAACTTTGATTATCTAACAACAAAGGAAGCGAATAAAATTAAAAATATATTAAAAAATAAACCCGATTAAATTATTCGCCTATCGGCGAATAAGAATTTTATATTACATCATCTAACAGCGTGTATGAGGCTATGGCTTTTTACAAAAGCCTCCGCCCAAATTGCTTCGCAACTTCTCATACACGCGTACATTATCCAAAATGTCGCTTCGCTCTATTTTGGATAACGTAGCGGCTAGGTTTGGGCTAGAAAGCTCAGCGCCACTTCGGATAACACTGCCTAGACGGCTCGTCACC
>Ga0272441_10000572_pt1 | contig 83830 bp, 78 predicted proteins | sample SSMProp6N_FD_193582 | JGI IMG/M metagenome (GOLD analysis project Ga0272441, IMG submission 193582) | Marine sediment archaeal communities from Little Sippewissett salt marsh, Falmouth, MA, United States - SSM-Prop-6N | ecosystem: Environmental > Aquatic > Marine > Wetlands > Sediment ...
CAGGCTTCTGACCCGATACCGGCCGATATTGCAGTCATCTGCACGCAGGGAGGCAAGTATTCTGCGGGATCCATAGGTCTTTCTGGACTTTTTGAAAATGTCCTTTATACGCCGTTCCAATTGTTCCTGCTTTGGGTTTCTTTTTTTTGTTTTGATAGATTGGAGATGATTGTAAAACCCGCACCGGCTAACCCGCATCACCCTGCAAAGCGCGGTGACGGGAAAGGCCTTCATTTGCTGCCGGATAAAGTCGTATTTCAGTTCGACTCTTTCGCAAAGAAGGCCCCCGCCTTTTTTAATATCTCGCGCTCCATATGCAACCGTTTGTTTTCCTTTTTTAAACGGCGGTTTTCGGCTTCGAGTTCACTGCGGGAGCACCCGCCGGATGCAGCGTCTTCCCGGTCTCTGCGGTATTCTCGAACCCACCGTGAAACGTTGGAGACATTGATCCCAAGTCGTCGGGCAGTCTCGGTATTGCCGTATCCTTGTTCTACGGCCAGTTTGACCGCATCCTGTTTGAATTCTTTTGTGTAATTCAGACGTTTTCGTGTTTCATTCACCGGACACCTCTCTTTCTTGATTGTTGCTCTTAACATAGTGTCCGTTAGAATTAAACCACATCAGATAAAGGCGATCAGGACAGTTTGTTCTGTAGCTTGCGGTGCATAACTTCTGCCGGTGTGGAATTTAAAGACAGGAAATAAAGTATATATTTTGAATCATACCAGAATGTATTTATATCTCATATCAGGGGAATACCGTATTTATAGACATGTAAATCATTAGAAGATTTATTCCAAATATCGAATATCACTCTTCCGGCAGGCTCAAAAAGTGATTATTTTTTTTTAGTTTATACTTTTCGCTGTGTGTGCTGCCTGTCGGGCATGTTGTTGTCCTGGCTGTAACCCAAATCTTTCTGGCTGACTCGTTCGTCGTTCAGGGGGCACTCCCCGCTATCACGATGGAGCGATGCTCCATATTCCCGCTTGACACCTCTAAAAAGATGTTTCACTATAGTAAATGAATTCCCACCGATGTAACCTGAATCGAGCATGAATGTGTCGCCTGCTTTTTGGCCGAAATCCGGTTTTGATTTCAGCAGCACATCTTTTCCCATTCCATCATTTCCAAAGAATCAGTACCTGATGTTGGATTGAAGATCCTTTAATTAAATATCGGTTCTTAATATTTCTTAAACGATACTGCCGACGGTGAATGACCGGACTGTACACAGGTCAAATGTCTGCTGTGTAACGTTTAATCAAGGACACGTGGAAAATGATAATGATTCCATCGCTGTATTCGAAAATGTCGGTTTGCCGCAACCGTGGTGCATTGGCGGCTGTTTTAACCGTATGCCTTCTGCTTGTCCTGATTGGGGTGTCGGTCAGTCCGGCATCTGCCGGTCAGCAGGATACTGAACCCGAAGACAAAAGCTTCAAGCGGCTGCTGCTGCTGCCCTATCCGTTTTTCAATGACACGATCGGCACCGGGTTGGGTGTCGCGGCCATCGCAGAGGGATATCTGCAAAGGCAGATGCTTACCGTAGGGTCGGTACTGGCAAGTGCCGAGGGAACCTATCTCGCTTTTCTCATGGTGCGAAATTGTCAGGTGCCATGGTTGAAACGGCTCATTCTGGATCCTCAGATATCTTCGGGCAAGTTTCAGGATATCGACTCCTTTACCCGGAGCAGCGCTGCGTTTTCCAATCAACGGCCCGGAAGCAATGAATCCGATAAGGATAATTTCATACGGGCCGATGGAACCGATTTCTGGGTTGAGTTCAAAATGAAGTATCTCCTGCCCGTCGGGAGTGGTAAGGATGCTGTTTTTCCGGAATTAACCGTAGAAGATGGTGTGTTTGTTTCGGGCGATACCGGTGGAACGGTATGGAACCCGTTCAAAAGCGGGAGGACGTATATCGAGCTGACGCCATTTACGCGGAATCAGGATCTTGACGATGAAAAGGATACGGTACAGGAAACAAACGGAATCGATGTGGCGTTATCGTATGACAATACGGACTTTCGGCTCAATCCTTCAAACGGCAGTTACCAGAGGGTATTTTATGCAAGAGACTGGGGTGCGTTCGGCAGTTCCGCTCCATGGACGGTGATGGGGGCCGAAGCGGCCGGATACGTTTCCCTGGGGCCTTCGAAAAATGCCCGCCAGAGGGTGATTGCCCTGAACTTCTGGACCGTGGACTGCCTTACCTGGAACAGTTTCGATGTCGAAGCGAATGAAACCGTATTTCATCAGCCCCCCACCTACAAGGGAGCGAACCTGGGCGGGTTGTGGCGGATGAGAGGCTATCCTGCCACCCGGTTTCATGATCGTGCGGCCATCTATTATGGGTTGGAATACCGTCACACATTCAGATTCAATCCGCTTAAACACATAACCCTGAACGGCCGGCTCGATGTCGACTGGTTCCAGGTTTGCGGTTTCGGAGAACTGGGCCGGGTTGCTCCCTCCTGGACGCTCAGTACCCTGCACGAGGATATGAAATGGAGTGCAGGAGGCGGAATCCGGACCATGGTTAACAATATCGTGATTCGCGCCGATTTGGGGGCGTCATCCGAAGACGCAATTCTTCAGCTGTTTATCGGCCATCCCTTCTGACCCTTTGATGCAGGAAAGAAGATAGTATGAAAACCCGAATCATTTTTACAGCAGGGTTGTTGTTTATTCTTTTCGGGCTTGTTGCCTGTGCCGGATATTAGCAGGTGAAAGACCCTGCTTCCGGCAGCATGTATTACACAAGAGATGTCGATGTGACCAAAGGCGGCAGCATCATGTTTGAAGATGTCAAAACCGGGAGCAAAGTTACATTGCAAAGTTCCGAAATAAAAAAGATCCCCAAAGATGAATTCAAAAAAGCGGTAATACCCGAAAAATAAAGGGCCATGAAGCAAAAGGTGAAATCCGGATCATTCAAACATGTCCCGGTTCCGGGATGGTTGTCCTCATATCAAAATGAGTGGCTGCGCGTTGACGTGCTTGCCGGGCTGACAACCGCGTCCGTGGTAATCCCCAAAGCGCTGGCCTATGCCGCTATCGTCGGACTGCCTCTTGAAGTCGGGTTGTATACGGTTTTTGTGCCGATGATGATTTATGCTGTTTTCGGTACATCGAGGCCCCTGAGCGTCAGCACCACCACAACCATCGCTATTCTGACGGTAACTGAACTGTCGAGGGTCGTTCCGAACAGCCCGCCTGCCGGCCTGTTGGCCGCGGCATCAACCCTGGCTTTGATGGTCGGGGTCATGCTGGTGGCAGCCTCGATACTGAGGCTGGGATTTATCGCCAATTTTATCTCCGATCCGGTGCTGACCGGTTTCAAGGCCGGTATCGGTCTGGTGATCGTCGTCGATCAGCTTCCCAAGCTGCTGGGCGTTCACATCGACAAGGTGCCCTTTTTCCAAAGTTTTCTTTCGATTGTCCGCCACCTGCCGGAACTGTCAGTGCCGACGCTGGTGCTTTCGATCATCATGCTGGTGATGATCGTGGGGTTGGAATATTTTTTGCCTCATTCGCCTGCGCCGCTTCTGGCCGTCGCCATTGGTATTTCGGCATCTGCGCTGCTGGGGCTCGAAGGGATGGGCGTGGCCATCGTCGGGGATATCCCGGCAGGCCTTCCGTCCTTCATATTGCCCGATCTTTCAATAGTAAATCAGATGTGGCCGGCTGCGCTCGGGATTGCTTTGATGAGTTTTGTGGAAACCGTTGCCGCCGGGCGGGCATTCGTGCAGCGGGGAGAGCCCCGTCCGAATGCCAATCGGGAACTTGCCGCGCTCGGATTGGCCAATGCCGTCGGCGGCCTCTTTCGTATCATGCCGTCGGGGGGCGGTACCTCGCAGACTGCAGTCAACCGGAAAGCCGGTGCCCGCACCCAGGTGTCGGCCCTTGTGACCGCGATGGCCGCTCTGGCAGCCATGCTCTTTCTTGCACCCGTCATCCGTCTGATGCCTCAGGCCGTACTGGCCGCCGTAGTGATCGCCACGTCTATGGGCCTCGTCAATCCGGTTGAGTTTCGCAGCATCCGACAGATCCGCCGTGAAGAATTCAGGTGGGCCGTTGCCGCGCTGTTCGGCGTGGTGCTTCTGGGCACGCTGGAAGGCATTCTCGCGGCGGTGATTGTATCCATGCTGGCGATGCTTTATCAGGCCAATCACCCTCCCGTATATGTTCTGGGGCGTAAGCCGGGAACGGATGTGTTCCGGCCCCTGTCGCCGGAGCACCCGGAAGACGAGACGTTCTCCGGTCTGTTGATAATCCGGACCGAAGGAAGGATGCACTTTGCAAGTGCGCCCAGGGCAGGGGACAAGCTGTGGGCGTTTGTACATGAATACAACCCTGAGGTCGTGGTAATCGATTGCGGCGCTGTGCCGGATATCGAGTACACCGCTCTCAGGATGCTGACCGATGCGGAAGAAAAGCTCAGGGAAGGCGGGACGACGCTGTGGCTGTCTTCTCTGAATCCCGAGGCATTGAAGATCGTTCGGAAGGCCCCGCTGGGCAAAACTCTCGGACGTGATCGAATGTTCTTTAACCTGAAACAGGCCGTTGAAGCCTATATGTCGAAGGCCCCAGACGCCTCACGCGAAGCGGGCCGGAATAAAAAGGACAAACAGAAATGACACAGACAACCCTCCCGGCCTTTCACGTGATGGCCAAACCCACGGGTTCGCGGTGCAACCTTGCCTGCGAGTATTGTTATTTTCTGAAAAAAGAACGGCTGTACCCTGACAGCGCCTTCCGAATGTCGGACCGTACGATGGAGACTTATATCCGGCAGACCATCGAAGCACATCGGGTGCCGGAGGTGACCATTGCCTGGCAGGGGGGAGAACCGACGCTGATGGGGCTTGATTTTTTCCGGCGTGCCGTTGAAGTGGAAAAGACCTGTGCCGGGCCGGGCGTTCGCATTGAAAATACCCTTCAGACCAATGGGGTGCTTCTTGATGAAGACTGGTGCCGGTTTTTACATGAACAAAATTTTCTCGTGGGCCTGAGCCTTGACGGCCCCAGAGCCATGCATGACGCGTTTCGCAAGGACAAGCAGGGCAAGTCGGTGTTTGACAAGGTGGTTCGGGCGGTGAGGCTGATGCAGAAACACGGGGTGGAGTTCAACATCCTCTGCACGGTCAATGCGGTCAACAGCCTTAAGCCTCTTGAGGTATACCGCTTCTTCCGCGATAAACTGGGCGTGCGCTACATCCAGTTCATCCCCATCGTGGAGCGGGACAACGAGACCGGAAACCAGGAGGGCACGAAGATTACCGATCGCTCGGTCCGACCCGGGCCGTATGGCGCCTTTCTCATCGATATTTTTGACGAATGGGTGCGAAGGGATGTGGGGACCATGTTCGTTCAACTCTTTGACGGCGTGCTTGCCTCCTGGCTGCGGGGGCGTTCGACGCTCTGCATTCTGGCACCGGTTTGCGGCGAGGGGGTTGCACTCGAGCATAACGGGGATGTGTATTCCTGTGATCATTTTGTTGAGCCGGGACACCGGCTGGGCAACATCGGCGAGACTCATCTGGCGCAACTCGTGTCCTCTCCGAAACAGCGCGCATTCGGCAGGGCGAAAGCCGACTCCCTCCCGCAGTATTGCCGGCAGTGCAGGTTCCTTTTTACCTGTTACGGAGAGTGCCCGAAAAACCGGGTGCTTGCGACCCCGGACGGTGAACCGGGGCTGAACTGGCTCTGTGAAGGGTTGAAGGCCTTTTACGCCCATACGGAGCGGCCCATGCGCCTCATGGCGGATTTGCTGCGCAAGGGGAAATGTGCAGACGGAATCATGAAGCTCCTGGCGGAAGAGGAAAAACAAGACAAAGATCGTTTCGCCCGAACCGGTCGAAATGCCCCATGCCCGTGCGGAAGCGGACGGAAATTCAAGAAATGCCACGGAAATCCCTCCCGCATGTGATGCCGCTGATAAGGGGGGTAAAACCTGTTCGACAGTGTCTTGCCACCTGTCGTTTCAATATCATTTCAAAAAGGAGGAAAAATGGCTGCAGGACAAAACAAAAAACCGAATATCCTTATTTTGTGGGGAGACGACATCGGCTGGTGGAACATCAGTTACAACAGCCGGGGGCAGATGGGCTACCGTACCCCCAACATCGACCGTGTGGCCAACGAGGGGGTGGCCTTCACCGACTACTATGCCCAGCAGAGCTGTACGGCGGGACGCGCTGCCTTTATCACCGGCCAGAACCCGGTCCGGACCGGGCTGACCAAGGTGGGGATGCCGGGGTCCGACCTGGGACTTCAACCCGAGGACCCGACCATCGCCGAACTGCTCAAGCCCATGGGCTATGCCACCGGTCAGTTCGGCAAAAACCACCTCGGGGACAAGGACGAGTTCCTGCCGTCCAACCACGGCTTTGACGAGTTCTTCGGAAATCTCTATCACCTGAATGCCGAGGAAGAGCCGGAAGACCCGGACTACCCGAAGTCCCCCGAGTTTCGAAAACGATTCGGACCTCGGGGGGTGATTCACAGTTTTGCCGACGGCCGTATTGAAGACACCGGGCCGCTCACCAGAAAACGAATGGAAACCATAGACGAGGAAGTTACTGAAAGGGCCCTGGATTTCATCGACCGTGCCCACAAAGACGGTAAGCCTTTTTTTGTCTGGTGGAACGCCACGGCGATGCATTTTCGCACTCACTGTGCCAAGAAACACGAGGGAAAGAGCGGCCAGGGATTCTACAACGATGTCATGGCGGCCCATGACGAGAATGTCGGGAAAATGCTCGCCAGGCTCGATGATCTCGGCATTGCCGACGACACGATCGTCATGTACTCCACCGACAACGGCCCTCATTACAACACCTGGCCGGATGCGGGCATCACGCCTTTCCGCAGTGAAAAGAATACCAACTGGGAGGGGGCATGGCGCGTGCCGGCATTCGTGCGATGGCCGGGCAGATTCAAACCGGGGACCGTGCTCAACGGCATCGTTTCCCACCAGGACTGGCTGCCCACGCTTCTGGCTGCCGCGGGTGAGCCCGAAATCAAGGAAAAACTGCTCGAGGGCCACAAGGCCGGAGACAAAACCTTCAAGGTCCATATCGACGGGTTCAACATGCTGCCGTACCTGACCGGTGAAGCAAAGGAAAGTCCCCGGAAATCGTTTTTTTATATCAGCGACGACGGCCAGGTCCTCGCCATACGCTATAACGACTGGAAGCTTGTGCTCATGGAGCAGCGGGCCAGGCAGCTCGCGTGCTGGGCCGAACCGTTCGTGTCGCTGAGACTGCCGAAAATGTTCAATCTGCGGCGTGATCCGTTCGAGCGCGCTGATGAAAACTCGAATACCTACTACGACTGGCTGATCTCCCACGCATACCTGATCTATGGGATGCAGGCCCTGGTAGCGCAGCAGATTGATGCGTTCAAACAGTTTCCGCCGCGCCAGAAGCCGGCGGCCTTCAACCTGGACCGGGTGATGGATCAGCTGCAGGATGCGTCGGGGGGCGGTGCACATTGAGCCGTGTCATGAAAAAGAGGGCCGGTGTCCGCCATATTTGCGGGGCGCCGGCCCCAACCAGAATGAATACGGAGAAACATGAGCTGTTATACACCGTTTTGGTCCGGATCAGCTGAGGTAAACGTACAGGGGCGGTATGGATCAGAGGCCTCCGACATTACACAGGACGTGCGTGATTTTTACGACCGCTATCCCTATCCGCCGCCGCCGGGTGATCTCGACCGGTATCGCCGCCGCTGGGAGGATCGAAACAGGCGTCGCGCCGACTACCACCTGTTCTGGCCGGATGAACCCTACCGGGAAAACCGGAGCATACTGATCGCCGGTTGCGGGACTTCCCAAGCTGCAAAGCATGCGCTGCGGTGGCCTGATGCGCACGTCACCGGCATCGACATCAGTTCCACGAGTATCCGTTCCACAGAGGCGCTCAAGCAAGCGTACAGCCTTAAAAATCTCGAAGTCTGTCAACTCCCGGTCGAGCGGGCAGGTGAGCTGGGCCGCCGCTTTGATCAGGTGGTATGCACCGGGGTCCTCCATCATCTGGGCGATCCCGACAAAGGCCTTGGGGCCCTTCGCGCCGTGCTCAAGCCGGACGGGGCCATGCATATCATGGTGTACGCACCGTACGGGCGAACCGGTATCTACATGCTTCAGGACTACTGCCGTCGTCTCGGTATCCGTGCGACGGACCGTGAAATTCGTGACCTTGCCGCCGCGCTTGCTGCGCTGCCGCGCGATCACCCGCTGGCGAACCTGCTGCGAAACTCGCCGGATTTCTGCAACGAGGCCGCGCTGGCCGATGCGCTGCTTCATCCGCAGGACCGGGCGTATTCGGTCCCGCAGTTTTTCGATTTTATCCGGAGGGGCGGATTTGTGTTCGGGCGCTGGATGCGGCAGGCCCCTTACCTTCCACAGTGCGGGGCCATTGCAAAAAATCCGCATCAATCCAGAATGACCCGGCTCTCCATCAGGGAACAGTATGCGGCCGTCGAATTGTTCCGGGGGACCATGGTGCGGCACAGCGCGGTCATCTGCCGTGACGACCGGAACGGCAGATGCCGGCCGATCCGGTTTGACACCAAAGACTGGACGGCCCGGGTGCCCATCCGTATGCCCGACACCATCTGCGTGCAGCAGCATCTGCCGCCGGGTGCGGCAGCGGTTCTGATCAACCGGGGCCACAGCTTTACCGATCTTTATCTGCCGATTGACGCAAGAGAGAAACAGTGGTTCGACGCCATCGACGGGAACCGGAGCATCGATGGCATCATGAAACGTCTCTGTACACATGCCCGCGATCGAACCCGTGCCCGCGCCTTTTTCGAGCGGCTCTGGTGGTACGACCAGGTGGTGTTCGATGCGTCGCGCCCGTTAATTGAGGAACCCGGTGGAAATGGTGAGCGATGACGCGGATGAGCGGCCGATACGTTCGTCCGGGCGGTAGGATATCAGGGAAGAAAATAAAAACATAACCATCAAAAGGAGGGTATCTCATGGCAGTGAAGGAATACAGACAGGGAACCGCCTTTCCGGGCGTGATCGGCCGTACGGTAGCTGAATCGTCCCCGGCCTGGCCGGAACCGACCCGCGCTCCGGAAGGTGCGCCCAACATTATCTTCTTTGTCCTGGACGATGTGGGCTACGGTCACATGTCGGCCTTCGGCGGACTGGTAAACACCCCTACGCTGGATCTGCTGGCCCGCAACGGTCTGCGCTACACCAACATGCACACCACGGCGCTGTGTTCGCCCACGCGGTCGTGCATTCTGACCGGTCGAAATCATCACTCCAACGGGGTGGCCGCCATCATGGAAACCGCCACCGGGTTTCCGGGTTACGACGGGCGTATGCCGTTTGAAAACGGCATGCTCCCGGAGATTCTGCAGGAGCACGGCTTCAATACCTTCTGTACCGGCAAGTGGCACCTTTCTCCGGCCGAGGAAAGCACAGCGGCCGGCCCGTACCACCGGTGGCCCCTGGGACGGGGGTTTGACCGGTTTTACGGCTTTCTGGGCGGCGAGACCAATCAGTGGTTTCCCGACCTGATTTACGACAATCACTCGGTGTCCCAGCCCACAACGGTCGAGGAGGGGTATCATCTGGATGAAGACCTGGTGGACCATGCCGTCCGGTTTATTCTCGATGCCCATGTCAACGCGCCGGACAAGCCTTTCTTTCTCTATCACGCACCCGGCTGTGCCCATGCCCCCCACCAGGTGGGTAAAAAATGGATAGACAGGTACAAGGGAGCGTTTGATATGGGCTGGGACAACTACCGCGAGGTCGTTTTCGCCCGCCAGAAGGAACTGGGCATATTCCCCGACGACACGGAACTGTCCCCCCGGGACCCCGATGTGCCTCGATGGGACAGCCTGAGCGCCGAGCAGAAGCGTCTTTATGCGCGTTTTATGGAAGTCTATGCCGGATTTCTGGAACACTGCGATTTTCAATTCAGTCGCATTCTGGACACGCTGGAAGAGATCGGCGAACTGGACAACACACTCATCATGGTTATTTCCGATAACGGTGCCAGTTCCGAAGGCGGGGTCAACGGTGCGTTCAACGAGATGAGCAGTTTCAATTGTTACTGGGAAACGCTGGAAGACATTCTGCCCAGAATGGATGAGCTGGGGGGGCCCCGATCGTACAATCACTATCCCTGGGGATGGGCCTGGGCCGGCAACACGCCCTTCCGCCGCTGGAAAAAAGAGGTGTTTCGCGGCGGATGCACCAACAGCCTGATCGTCTCCTGGCCTGACGGCATCAAGTCCCGGGGCGAAAACCGGTTCCAGTATGCCCATGTGGTGGACATGACGCCCACGGTCCTCGACTTACTGGGCATCGAATTGCCGGAGAGCATCCGGGGGGTTGCCCAGTCACCCATCGAGGGGCACAGTTTCGCCCATACCTTTGAGGATGCGGGCGCCAAAACGAACCATCATATCCAGTACTTCGAGATGTTTGCCTGCCGGGCCATCGACCACGACGGCTGGCGGGCCGTATGCGGGTTTCCCGGACCCAGTTACGCCGAGGGTGCGGAAAAAGGGCGAAAGTTGGCTGATGAAATCACGCCCGAAATCCTGGACGAGCTGGATGCCGACGGCTGGGAGCTGTATCACATCGCCGAAGACCCGGCGGAGTGTCACAATCTGGCCGATCAGCATCCGGCAAAGCTCAAGGAAATGATTGCCCGCTGGTATGTGGAGGCCGGTAAATACAAGGTCCTGCCCCTTGACGGCACCGTGTTTCAGCGCCTGGTCGCGGAACGGCCCCGCATTACCAGGGAACGCGACCAATATGTATTCTATCCCGATCTGTCGGTGGTGCCCTTCGGCAATACGCCGATGCTGTTCAACCGGCCGCACAGCATCACGGCCGACGTCAGAATCCCGGCCGGCGGAGCGGAAGGGGTTCTGCTGGCGCAGGGCGGCATTGCCGGGGGTTTCGTGCTTTACGTCAAGGACAACCGGCTTCATTATATTCACAACTACCTGGGCCTGAAGGAGCTGAAAGTTTCCTCCACGGTGGATGTCCCGGAAGGATCGGTCAAGCTGCGTTACGAATTCGAGCCCACCGGCGAACCCGACACGCGCAGCGGGCGAGGTGCTCCGGGCCGCGGTCAGCTCTATATTGACGGCAGACTGGTCGGCAATACCGAGTTTCCGACAACGGTGCCCATTACGTTCGGTATCGAAGGATTGAGCTGCGGGTATGATTTCGGTGAGGCCGTATCGCACGAATATCGCGCCCCGTTCACATTTACCGGTAAGATTCATAAAGTCACCGTTGACGTGTCAGGCGAGCTGATCAAAGACGACGAGGCCGAACTGAGAAGACTGATGGCCCGGCAATAAGGCGGCCCGGACCGCAGGGCAAAAACAACAGGGATAAAAAGGAGGGGAACTCATGACATTGAAGGAATACAAACCAGGTACCGCGTTTTCCGGGGTTGTCGGTCGCACGGTGGACCGGTCGTCGCCGGCCTGGCCAAAACCTTTGCGGGCCGCAGAAGGTGCGCCCAACGTTCTGTTCATCGTCCTGGACGACACGGGCTTCGGCCAGCTGGGCTGTTACGGCAGCCCCATTGCAACACCCCATATAGACGGCCTGGCGGCAGGCGGCCTGTGTTACAACAACATGCACACCACGGCGCTGTGTTCGCCCACGCGTTCATGCATCCTGACCGGGCGTAACCACCACTCAAACGCCATGTCGTGCATTACCGAAGGGTCGACGGGTTTTCCCGGAGGAAACGGCTACATTCCGTTTGAAAACGGGTTTCTTTCGGAGATGCTCCTGCAGCACGGCTACAACACCTATGCCGTCGGCAAGTGGCACCTGACGGCGGCCGACCAGATCTCGGCGGCCGGACCGTATGACCGCTGGCCCCTGGGGCGCGGGTTCGAGCGTTACTACGGATTTCTCGGCGGCGATACCCACCAGTATTATCCGGATCTGACCTGTGACAATCACCGGGTTGAGCCCGAAAAGACTCCGGAAGACGGCTATCATCTCACTGAAGACCTGGTGGACAGGGCCATCGGCTTTATCGCCGACTCCAAGCAGGCGGCGCCCAACAAGCCGTTCTTCATGTATTTTGCCACGGGCGCCATGCATGCGCCCCATCATGTGCCCAAAGAGTGGGCCGACAGGTACAGGGGCATGTTTGACGACGGCTGGGAAGCCTACCGGGAAAAAGTATTCAGCCGGCAGAAAGAACTCGGTATCGTTCCTGAAGCGGCCGAACTGTCGCGTCATGATCCGGATGTAAAGCCCTGGGCGGAGTGCTCGGCGCAGGAGAAAAAGCTTTACGCCCGCATGATGGAAGTCTATGCCGGTTTTCTCGAACACACCGACCATCACATCGGCCGTATGCTGGACTTTTTAAAGACCATCGGTGAATTCGACAACACGCTGATCATGCTCATATCCGACAACGGGGCCAGTTCCGAGGGCGGCCCCAGCGGTTCGGTCAACGAAAACCTGTTTTTCAACTTCGTTCCGGAGTCGCTGGAAGAAAACCTGGATGCGATAGACAAGCTTGGCGGGCCCGAAACCTTCAATCATTACCCCTGGGGCTGGACGTGGGCCGGCAATACCCCCTTTCGCCGGTGGAAGCGCGAGACCTACCGGGGCGGCATCAGTGATCCGTTTATCGTGCACTGGACCAACGGTATCGATGCACGGGGTGAAATCCGGACGCAGTATGCCCATGCCATCGACATGGTGCCGACCGTGCTCGAGGCGCTGGGAATAGAACCTCCGGAGCATATCAGGGGCGTTCGCCAGTCACCCGTCGAGGGCCACAGCTTTGCCCACACCTTTGACGACAAAAAAGCGGAAAGCAATCACATCACCCAGTATTTCGAGATGATGGGGCATCGCTCACTGTATCATGACGGCTGGCGGGCGGTCTGCCCATGGCCCGGGACGTCGTTCAGCGAGGCCGGACAGGGGTTCGGCATGCCGATTCCGGCGGAAAGACTGACCGAACTGGACGCCACCGCATGGGAGCTGTATCACGTGACCGAGGATTTTGCCGAGAATCACAACGTTGCCTCTGAAAATCGCGCGAAGCTGATCGAGATGATCGCGCAGTGGTATGTCGAGGCCGGCAAGTACAATGTGCTTCCCGTCGACGGGCGCGGTCAGCAGCGTTTTGGCGATGAACGGCCGGTGATCGCAAAGGACCGCACCAGTTATACCTATTATCCGGGCACCCAGGAGGTGCCGGTCAATGCCGCGGCCAGAATTATCAACCGGTCCCACAGTATTACCGCCGACGTGGAGATTCCCGAAGGCGGCGCCCAGGGGGTCCTGATTTCCCAGGGCGGGATCGACGGCGGCTACACGTTCTATGTCAGGGGCGGCAAACTTCGTTACGCCTACAACTACGTGGCCCGCAATTTCTATCATATCGAATCGGTTGCGCCGGTGCCGGAAGGGCGCCATAAATTGCGTTTCGAGTTCGAGGTCACCGGAAAACCGGACATTTTCAAGGGCAAAGGCGCGCCGGGCCGAGGTCAGCTCTACATCGACAATGAACTGGTCGGGCAGCTGGACATGCCGGTTACCTGCCCGATCATGCTGGGTCTTGCCAGTGGTGTCGCTGTCGGTGCGGACCCTGGGGCACCGGTTATCAGAGAGTACAGACCGCCGTTTGCGTTTAACGGCACGATCTACAGCGTGACCATTGACGTCAGCGGCAAGCTGATCCAGGATACCGAAGCCGAGATGCGGGCGGTGATGGCCCGCCAGTAATTTTAATTCGGGCCACCAGTCTGCCACGGACTCCGTGGCGGGCTTTCCGCCGATGAGGCAGGCACTGGAAGGTGCACGGGATAGTCTGATTGTACTTCCGGACGACGTGGGATGCGGGTGGGTATGAAAGCTTCGGGCAGGATGCGAGGTAAAGCGCATGGAAACGGATAAAATCCGTACCGAGGAATTGAAGCTGGGCGACAGGCTTGCCATTGAGCGGACCATCTTTGCGGCAGACCGAACCCTGTTGGCATGGGTGCGCACATCGATGTCGCTGATCGGCTTCGGGTTCACGATATACAAAGTGCTCGAATATCTTTATGAGCAGGGCGCGGGGAGGATGATACGGGAACAGACCCCTCGAAATATCGGACTTTTCATGATTATGACGGGTACCGCGCCCCTGCTGTTGATGATGATTCAATATGCCAAAACCCTGAGGCGAATGGGCCGGGAGAAACGCTTTTTTCTGAACCCGAACCTGCTGGCGGCCGGTGTGGTTTTTCTGCTCGGGGTGCTTCTGATGATAACGATTATATTAAACGTTGCCCTGTTATGAAGGGGGTAAAATGATGAATGAAACGGCCGTCGAGACCCTGGGGGCATCGGTCCTGTTTGCCCTTGTTTTTATCGTCGGGGGCAGGCTGCACAGACCGGGCAATATCCGTCGACGAAGCGTGCTGTCCTTTTCGGCCGGGGCATCGGTGGCCTATATATTCGTCCATTTGAGTCCGGAACTGGGACAGGCGCGGGATGTCTTTGTTCGGGAAACCGAAAATCTGGGCCTGCCTTACGCATGGTACGGCGTCCACCTGGCCACGATGCTGGGGTTTGTCTTTTTTTACGGACTTGAGAAGTATGTCAAAAGCTTCGATACGGGGTCGTTCCAAACCGTAGAAAAACACCGGGAGGGCAGGGTATTCTGGATTCATGTGTGCGTATTTTGTGTATATGCATGGCTTGTGTCCTATCTTATGGCCAACAGTCTGGAGGAAGGGGCGGTACCGGTCGGTTTTTATGCGGCTGCCATGGGGCTCCATTTTCTGACGGTGAGTAACGGTCTGCGCAGGGAATATGTCGCCCTTTACGACCGGATAGGTTCCCGGCTGCTGGCTGCCTGCGTACTTGGCGGATGGGCGGGCGGCATGTTGACGGAACTTCCCCGATCGGTTATTGCCGGTCTTCTTGGCGTGGTTTCCGGCGGGGTGATCGTAAATACCCTGATCGAGGAGCTTCCGCGGGAAAAAGAAAGTCGGTTTATTCCTTTCGCAGCCGGGGCGGTGGTATATTCGGCGCTCGTACTCGTTGCTTTCGGATAAGTAAAAGGAGGGCTGAAGCATATGGAAGAGCATTTGATTCGAATATTCAACAATCTCATTGATCGGGTTTCCGGACCGATGACGTTTCGACTGGTTCTTCAGCCTCTTATGGCGGCCATATTCGCGGTTCGGGACGGGTTGTCAGACGCCCGGGAAGGCCGCCCCGCTTATTTCTGGGCCATTTTTACCGAACCGGATCACCGGCGGGAGCTGTTGCGGGACGGCTGGAAATCGGCGGGAAGGATTTTCATTCTCGCGATTATTATCGACGCGATTTACCAGTACATAGTTCTACGATGGTTTTACCCGGGGGAGGCGTTTCTGGTTGCCGTCATCCTGGCTTTTGTTCCCTACCTGCTTCTTCGGGGGCCCGTGACTCGGATAGCGAGGCGGAAAAAATGATACGTCGGAGCAAATCAATATCCCGGTATGAAAAATCCCTTTTTCGCATAAGGTCTGGATAGATGCTCAGTAATTCAGCGAAAAGACTCGGGTCCTTGATGTTTCTCCGCCCGTCAGGTGTTCTTCTGCATGACGGAAAATCCTTCGTCGGTGTCGATTGTCCCGAAACGGCCGGGAAGCCGGTCCAAATCGGAATTTCCGTTTTCATTATCGACATCGATGGGGTCGATACGGTCATGAGGCCAAATTTATCTGGATATCGATGGAACGATTTTTTTTTCAAAGAATTCATGCTTCGGGTCAAGCAATTTGGATATCGGACGAAAACATTCCGGATGTAAACAATTCGCTGCCCGGCTATTTCGGAAACAGCAGCGTAATCTGTGCCTGCAGGGTCCACTCCGATGCCGGGTCGGGTTTTTCCACGTTATAGAGCCCCCCGGCTTTGATATTGACCGGTTGTTTGCCGATATTAAACACCCGGCCGACGGAAATTCCGAAGGGTACCGTCCATTTGTTGCCGCTGTCCGCTTCCCAGTTGGCCGTGATGGTCGGCGCTGAACTCAGGTACCACCCGCCTTTCATGTTGTAGTTGATAAAGTACTGGAGACTGAACGAATTCACGTTTTCAGCGTCGCCTTCTCCTGCAAAGGACCAGATGTTTGAAACAAGGGCGCCGATCACCCAGTGCCCCGGCATGGTCAGGCCGACAAACGACGGGCCGGCGGCCCATTTGTCCGAGGACATTCGATCGCCGCTGCCGGTGGGTATCAGCACGGAGGGGCCAATGCCCCAGATCAGTTTTCCGCCTTTGGAAGGAGAAAAAAAACCTTGGTAGGTGGTATCCCCGATGCCTCCTCTGCTTCCCTCGCCCGGGAAGCGTTCGTCCTGATAGATGAAGGGCATGATGACCCGGTTGACCAGGTTCCAGTTTTCGGAAAAGCGGACCGGATAAACGGGTTTGACATTGAGCAGATAAGTGGTTGCATTTTCAGGACCGTTATTGAAATGGATGTTATTTTCAAACGGCAGGCTGATGAGACTGCTGATCGGGTTCTGCGAGTCTTTGGCCAGTTTCTCGGTGTCCCGGGCACCGCTGCCTGCAGCGTGGGCGATATCAGCCGCGGCAATTACCCCGACCAACAGAACAATAACGGGAAACAACTTGAAAAATTGATTTTTCATGAGGTTTTTCCCTTATGCGTGAGTATCTGGAAGTGATTATTTAAACGAAACCAATTTTATTATTTTATAATATTATAATTTATGGGTTGGGTATATCAGGGAAAATTTGTATATGAGTAAATTTAAACCCTTGTAAATATATTTCAAATAGTGCACATTCTTTTTATCCGCGATAATACCTTTTCAAAACGTGTAATTGCTGATAATATGATATTATTAAAAAAAGCCGGTGCCTGCTTTTTTACGGCAGATTCCGGCTTCATTATTTGCAGCCGGATGATTCGCAGATTTATAATTAATCGGAATTATGACTTATTTATACATTTATATCTCAGGACAATCCTATGTTGAAAATCGGAAGTTATAACGATCTTGTTGTTGAACGGGAGGTGGATTTCGGTGTTTACCTTAATCCGAAAGCAGATGAAGTGCTGCTCCCGTCAAAATATGTACCGGAACATACCCGGCCCGGTGATACGCTGCGCGTGTTTGTGTATACGGATTCACTGGACAGGCCGGTGGCCACGATCTTGAAACCGAAGGCCGTGGTGGGCGAATGTGCCTGTCTCGAAGTACGTTCGGTCGTTCCGTTTGGCGCGTTCGTTGACTGGGGACTGGAAAAGGACCTGCTCGTTCCGAAAAACGAGCAGCAGGCTCGGATGAAAGTCGGGAAAAAATATGTCGTCAAGGTATGCCTCGACAAAAAAACGGGGCGTTGTTACGGTACCACCCGGATCGCCCAGAACTGTGAAAAGGACACGAAAGACCTTGTTAAGGGGAAAAAGGTACGAATGTTGATCTACAGCCTCACGAATCTTGGCATTATGGCGGTTGTGGACAATAAGTACTGCGGGCTGCTGTACCGAAGCGAAACTTACGAACCCCTTGCGATCGGGGATGTGCGGGACGGCTATATCAATAGAATCCGGGAAGACGGAAAAATAGACCTCACACTGAAAAAACCCGGTTATGTCTCTGTTTCCGGATCCAGCGGCCGTATCATTCATGCCTTGAGAAAATCCCGCGGGTTTATCGCCTGTCATGATAAAAGCTCTCCCGAAGAGATAAAACGCCTGTTTTCAATGAGCAAGAAAGAGTTTAAACGCGCCATCGGCGGATTGTATAAAACGGGTGTCATTGAACTGTCTAAAGACGGTATTCGGTTGAAGCGTCCCTGAAAAATTGATTTTAGAAGCAATTGGTAAAGATGTGATTTACATGAACCCCAAAAAGAAATTTCAATCCGTTGATGTTATACTTATTTCCATTGCCCATATGGTGCATGATGTTTTTTCGTCGTTTCTGGCACCGATCCTGCCTCTGCTGATCGAAAAACTGGGAATGTCGTACACGATGGCGGGGTTTCTATCTGTCGTTCAGAGGATTCCGGCGTTGATGAATCCGTTTGTCGGGATGCTTGCCGATAGAATAAGCCTGCGCTATTTTGTCATTTTTGCGCCTTCGGTCACGGCCGTTTCCATGAGCCTGCTGGGAGTGGCGCCCAGTTATACGGTGCTGGTCATATTGCTTCTGGTCATGGGACTGGGCGCCGTGATGTTCCATGTGCCGTCTCCGGTCATGATCCGGAAGGTTGCCGGAGATAAAGTCGGCAGGGGGATGAGCTTTTACATGCTGGGAGGCGAGAGTGCCAGAACCCTCGGCCCGCTGGTCATTCTGGGAGCCGTCTCACTCTGGGGGCTGGAAGGGACATGGAAGCTGATCCCCTTCGGACTGGCGTCATCGGCCGTCCTGTATTTTAAAATACGGAACATACGAATTTCGGATGATTTTAAACGGAATTGCTCCGAAAAAAACGGCGTGAAGGAAACATTTATAGAATTTATGCCTTTTTTTTCCAGGCTCTCCGGCATCATATTGTTCCAGGCCTTCATGAAGGGGGCCCTGACCACGTTTCTTCCCACGTATATTACCACAAAGGGTGGGTCCCTGTGGCTCGGGGGAATATCCCTGGTGATCCTGCAGTGTGCCGGAGCCGCCGGAACATTGGGCGCCGGCATCATGTCGGACCGGTTCGGGCGTAAAAATGTGCTTTTGACCGTGTTGTCGTTATCACCTGTTTTCATGTGGCTGTTCATGACGGTAGACAGCCTGTTTGCGCTGCCGTTGCTTATTCTGGTCGGAATAACGGTCTTTTCTCCCGGCCCCGTTATACTCGCGGCCGTAAACGAACGAAAAAGCGATCATCCGTCTTTTGTCAACGGTACCTATATGACCATCAGTTTTATGGTCAGTGCCGTTGCCGTTATGCTGACCGGACAACTGGCGGATATCGTCGGACTCGAGGCAACCTTCAGGATTTCCGCGGGCATGGCACTTTTCAGCATATTCTTTGCATTTAAACTATAAGAAACGGGAAGACAGGGCCACATCTTGAATATTAAGCATTCGATTGTGAGGAAACGAATATTTAATATTCAAGATGTGATCCTAATCAGTCCGCAATAGGAGTTATGTCAAATTCATATCCGAAAGAAAAGTTGGAATTGTTAATTGAACAGGAAATTTTATTGTCCCGGTTATATAAAATTTTTTCTGAAGAATTCCCGGAGGATAAGGACTTCTGGCTTGCCCTTTCAGACGATGAAATCAAACATTCAAAATGGCTCACGCAACTGGCTGAAGCCGTGAAAGCCGGTACGGTATATTTTGATGATGACAAAATAAATCCCGTCTCATTGAATACGTTTGTCGGGCATCTGAAAGATAAAATCCGGCGTGCGAAAGAAGGGGCGTTTACAGCTGGCCAGGCCGTCGTGACGGCATTGGATTTTGAACGGTCGTTGATCGAAAAAAATGCATTCGCCTGTTTTGACAGCGACTCGAAACATAATAAACGAATTATACTTAATTTGATTGATGAAACGCGGAATCATATTGAACGCGTGGAAAAACAGAGAAACCGGTAACGGGACAGGGTCACATCTTAAATATTAAATATTCGATTTTGAGGAATCGAATATTTAATATTTAAGATGTGACCCTGTTTTCTCCAGGAAAAAACCCGCAACGGCTACCAGAATGATGGTGGCGCCGGAAGACAGGTTGAGCAGATACGATATCCAGAGCCCGGCCAGAGTAAATGCCATGCTCAGCAGGGCCGACAGCACCATCATCATCTTCAGCGATCGGCAGTGCTTTTCCGCGATGTAGGGTGGAATGGTCAGCAGCGCAATCACCAGAATCAGCCCCACGACCTGGATGGTCATCACCACGGACAGTGCGATCATGCCGATGAGCATAAAATACAACACCTTTACCGGCACGCCTCTCAGAAGGGCGAATTCTTCATCATAGGACATGGCCAGCAGGTCGTTGTAGAACAGAGCGACCGCGATGAGAATTCCCGCACCCAGGATCGACATCATATAGATATCGGAAGACGGGACGGTCAAAATGCTGCCAAACAGATAACTCATCAAATCCACGTTATATCCGGGAGTCAGATCCAGCAATATGACGCCCAACGCCATTCCCGCGGCCCACAACACCCCGATAACCGTATCCGAACGATGTTTGGACGATTCTGTCAGCTGCGCCATGGCAAAAGCCGCTAAAATCGAAAAAACCAGCGTGCAAGGGAGATAGGGCAGACCGAAAAAAAACGCGATGCCGATGCCGCCATAGGCCGCATGCGCAATTCCGCCGGAAAGGAACACCAGCCGGTTCACCACCACCAGCGTGCCGATGACGCCGCAGATGAGACTGACGACGATTCCGGCAATAACGGCGTTTCTCATAAACTCGAATTGAAGCAGTTCCAGCATGTCAGTCATCCTCATGCATTTTCAGCACACGGTGCGGAATACCGTGCGCGATCAGATCGATGGGGCAATGATACGCCTTTTCCAGCATGTCTTCGGTAATTTCCGCGGCTTCATGAAAATGAACCTGCTGATTCACACAGGCGACGGATTTTACATGACTGGAAATCAGCATGATGTCATGGCTGACCACCACAATCGTGATATGCTGATTGAGTTCGTCCAGCATCTCATAAAGTTCGCTCTGCCCACGGGTATCGATGCTGGATGTGGGTTCATCCAGAAACAGGAGATCCGGTTCGGTCACCAGTGCCCGGGCGATAAACACCCGCTGCCGCTGGCCTCCGGAAAGTTCGCCGATCCGGTAATCCCGAAATTCCCACATATCCAGTTTCTCCAGCACCCGTTGAACTGCCTTTTCGTCGTCCGAACTTCGGCGGGTCCGGCGCCTCGAGGTCCTGAGCCGTCCCATGTGGACGATATCGGCAACGGTGACCGGAAAGTTGCGGTTGAAATCAATTCGCTGAGGCACATACCCCATTTTAAGGGACACCTTGCAAGGCGGCTTGCCAAACACACGAACGCTTCCACGCTGCGGTTTCAACAGTCCCAGTATGATTTTTACCAGAGTGGTTTTTCCGCCTCCGTTCGGTCCGATAACCGCCAGAAATTCTTTTTCATAAATGGTCAGGTTGACCTTTTTCAATATCGGATGACGATTGAAGGAAAACCACAGATTTTCTATTTCAATGACAGGTGCCGTCATCGTGTCTCCTGGGTTACGGGTGGTCCGGTCAGGGATTGTCTGATTTTTTGCGCCGACTGTCGGAGATTGATTTCCCAGTCTGACGCCAGGGGATCCAGGTATTCGATTCGTCCGCCGATCGCATCGGCAATCATCCGGGCGCTTTTGGCCGAAAATTGCGGTTGGACGAAAACAACGTTCAAACCTCTGGAACTCGCTGTCTGGATCAGCCGTTTCATATCCGAAGCACGGGGCGCCTTGCCTTCTTTTTCCACGGTAACCTGTTTGAGACCATAGTCATCGGCGAAATATCCCCAGGAAGGGTGAAATACCATGAATTCATTTTTGGGTCCGATATCCTGAAACAGGGTTTTCAATTCCTCGTCTATAGCTGTTAACGCATGAAGCCATCGATTGTAATTACGCTGATAAAATTGCCGGCCCGACGGGTCCGCCTGAGCCAGTCCAAGGAAGATATGCCGTGACTGGATTTTTACCAGGGCAGGGGAGAGCCAGATATGCGGGTCATTGAATGCGGTTTTGCGGCGCCCCTTATGAACATGAGTTTCGGACATCATGGATCGTTTTTCAATACCGGCGTCGGAGTGAACGATATGCATGTCCGGATTGGCGGAGGCAAAACGATCGATCCAGGCACGCTCAAACGGAACGCCAACGGCAAAATAAACACGGGTTCGGGTCAGGGCCTTCATCTGATCAGGAGAGGGCTCATAATGGGCCGGGTTGGCGCCGGGTTCCACCATGACCCGAACTTTCACGCGGTTACCGCCGATTTGCTTTACAAAATAGGTCTGAGGCGGAATGCTGACAAACACCGACACGACTTCCCGGGCGTCTGAATTCGATGCCTCAAACGGCAAGCAAACCAGAATGATGCTGATGAGTAAACCAAACAGGCGAGTCATGGCGGTATGTCCTTAACGAAATCAATAAGGTCGGAATGTATTGCCGGCAAATACGGAAATTCTGATTATAGTGCCTTATTATTGTATGTTTTACGGAAGTTGTTTTTTAAAAAAATCGAATAAGGATGAAGGCAGAAATCGGTATAAGGAAATGACAGCTTTATCACTTTTTATACCACGTTCGGTTGCTTTGTTCAATGCGCTAAAATTGGGGTCGCATCTTAAATATTAAATATTCGATTCGTCAAAATCGAATATTTAATATTTAAGATGCGACCCCAATAACTTTATAACTTTATGTTTTTAATAAGTCGTTCTTCATGATATATACTCAGATCAAATTATGACTGTATTGAACTTTTTAATATTTCATATTTTGATTTCTTATTTAAATTTGCAATGGAGCGGATGATCTGACTCACGTTTTTTTGTGATTTTCAGTTGATACCAGGAGGGACGGTAAATGGATCTGTTAAAGGAATTCACCAGCAAAGATTTTGTCGAGCAAATTACCATTCTGCAGGAAATTGAAAACCAGAAAAATCATGAGGCACTGCCGGAGTTGATTGAGTTATGCAAAACCCTTCCATCGGACGGTTCTCTGTCCTACATGCTGGAAAATGCCTTAAAGGCCGTATTATCTGAAAATGAATCGGAAACCGTAAACCAACTCAGCTCCGATCATATCCGACTCAAACGCCTTTGCATACAGCTTTGCGGCCGAAAACAATTTGTATCTGCCGGCCCGGTCCTGATCGACATGCTCGAAACCACTTCGGAGCCCGATCTTCTGTTTGAAACGTTTTCCGCACTGTCCCGGATCAGACAACCCGAACATTTATCCGTTTTTCAAAAAAACATGTTTCATTCCGCGTCGACCATTTCCGCATTATGTATCGAGATGATCGGCGATTACGGCGATGAATCCTCGGTGCCGGTGTTATGTGACATACTTGAAAGGGCCGAACAGGACGATCGGTTTGAGGAATGCGATCTCACCACCATCAACGCGATCGAGGCGCTGGCTCGCATAAAAAGCGCTGATGCCGTTTCGTTTCTGTGTTCCAAAATCCATCACCGCAATCCCAAAGCCAGGCAAATCATACATGATCAGTTGCTCCAAATCGGAACGGACATATTGCCTTACCTCTCAAAATATTTTGAGCGGAATGATGTGGATCTGAAAATCATGGCGGCGAATATTCTGGGAAATCTGGGGCTCAAAGAGGGCGGTGATATTCTGGTAGACGCCATTGACAAGGGAGCGGCCCATCACCCGAATATCAAGTTCGCCATATATGAAGCTTTTGGCAAGATTTTCTTCATGAAAGGGCTGGTCTGTCTCATGGACGGCCTGAACGAAGAAGATGACTCCGTATTCATGGCGGTTGTTTCGGCGCTTGATAATCAGATCAATCCCGGCATTATCAAAAAAATAAAGGAGATCACCGTCGCCGGAGATGCGCAGAGTCAACGTATGATCAAAACAATTGTATCGGCAAAGGCTCTGTCGATGTTCGCTGCTCTGTACGGGGATGATCCACAGATCGCAGATTTACTGATTGACGGCGTTTCAGCCTCAAAAGATCCGGAGGTTATCGCGGCATTTATCGAAAAGTTGAACATCCTGTCGGGAGATCGCGCTGAAGCGGACGCAAAGAAACTGACCGAATTGTCGCTCACCAGTTCAGGCAAACGAATACTGGCCGTGGATGATTCTGCCCCCATGCTGCTTTTTTACCGCAGTATCGCATCGACCCTGGGGTATGATATCGTTACGGCCGTCAACGGGCGTGAGGCGTTGAACTGCCTGGAAAAAGACAGTGAATTTGATTTGATCATATCGGACATGAACATGCCGGTCATGGACGGCATCGAATTTACCCGTGAGGTGCGTTCGAACCTTTTTATCAGTGACATTCCGATCGTCATGGTCACTACGGAATCGGAAAGCTCGCAGGTCCGGCTGGCTGAAAGCGCCGGTGTCACCGGTTTCATGAAAAAGCCCTTTACCGCGGATGCGCTGCAGGCAAAGATCTGTGAATTCATCTGAATCCAATTCATTAAATGGATTGCAAGAAATACAAGAAAACAAACAAGATGAATCCAGATACAAACTGCAGCAATAAAATGCTGACAGCCGTTGCGAACGCGTTGCCCGATCCGATGTTTATCATCGATATCGAAGGTAAATACATAGACATCATCGGCGGGGTTGAGAGATCCTTATACGACAGCTGCCGGTTCCTGATTGGAAAACGGTTGCATGATGTGCTTCCGAAACGAACGGCCGACAGCTTTTTAAATATCATCCAAAAGGCGGTTCAGACAAAACAGCTTCAAACGGTTGAATATCAACTGTCCTCAGCCGATTGTGACGGCAGTCGACTGGACGGTCCGGATGGCGTCCAGTGGTTTGAGGGGCGGGTTGCCTCTGTTCAACAGGATGACACCACCAAACCGGCGGTTGTCTGGGTGGCTGTAAATATTACAGCCAGAAAACGTGCGGAGGAAAAGCTGCAGCGTCTGTCTGAAACCGATGAATTGACAGGAGCTTATAACCGGCGGTTTTTCATGAATGTTTTCAAACATGAATTCAACCGGTTCAAGCGGCATCACAGCCCCGTGTCGATCGCTATGATGGATATCGATCATTTTAAACGCGTCAATGACACATACGGGCATCCATGCGGGGACGAGGCACTGGTGGATTTCGTTCGTCTGATGAAATCAAAGATCAGAAAAACGGATGTGTTTGCACGTATCGGGGGTGAAGAATTTGCCTTGATGCTTGTGGGCACGCATCTGGCAGGCGCTGAACCCATGATTGAAAGATTTACCGTGGATATGAAACATATGAAGATCCTGTGCGGTGAGTACGAATTCAGCATCACCGTCAGCATCGGCTTGACCGAAATTTTAAAAGACGATGAAACGATTTACCGGGTATTGTCCCGGGCGGATAACGCCCTGTATGAAGCCAAACGGCAGGGAAGGGATCGTATACGGATCGCATGATTACAATACCCTTGTCATTTGTCTGGACGATACAGCCCGTTGCCTGTTGTGTTTCGGGCTGGTGCGGTGATCTGATGAATATTTTTTATTGAAAAGGAATCAGCAGCCAACTGTTGGAATGATAAAAAAATATAGATAAAAGTTAACAGATTTATGCAGAATATTTTTATAGTAAAATACTATTTGACATTCATTATACGTTTGTATTAGAAATTTACATTTTTGTTATTTATTAAAATCTAAAATAAATAACAGTAATTGTGAAGGCCATTCGGGTTGTGGCACCTGTTGCGAGCATGGCTCGCTTCCTACCTCTGAGAAATTAACCTGAAGCTTATGTTGGTTTTAGGACCGAGCCAAAAATAAATCAATCCGTCTTAATTGCTTTTTTGTCCGTCTTCCGAGCAGTATTAAAGTGTACAAACAATAAGTATGCACGCTTTGATGCGTATTGAAGACGATCGAAAACCCTTTCCAAGCACGCCGCAATTAATTTTTGACGAGGTCCTTACTTGATTTTCATATTGCAACTTTCAGGTTGCATTCTCTATGCCTGTAAATCGAGGAAGGAATCATCCGGATGTTTTGGAAGGTGCATGTCTGCAACAGAGTTGTGCGTCTGTTTTTTACCTGTCTTGTTTACAGTGCCGCCCTCGGCCTTCTGAGCCCATACCCCGTATGTGCCAAACCTGTTAAAAATGTACTGGTTCTTCATTCCTATCACGCCGGCTACAAGTGGTCCCGGGAAGTGATGCAAGGCATCGAGTCCGTATTGAATACGGACGGGAAAGACGTTGAATTGTATGTTGAATACATGAATGCCAAACAGATTGAAAATCCGGATTATTTTAATATCCTCAATGAATTGTTTAAAATAAAATTCAGTAATATTCATTTTGATGCCATTATTTCCGCAGACAACGCTGCGTTTGATTTTATGCGTGGATACCGGGACGATCTGTTTCCGGAAATGCCGGTCGTGTTTTGCGGCGTCAACGGTTTCAAAGATGCGGATTTGTCGGGCCACGATCTGTTTACGGGGGTATGCGAACAAACTGATTACAAAGCGAATATTGAAATGGTTCTCAGACTGCATCCGGAAACAAATTATATCGCGGTCGTTATAGATACGACGAAATCAGGACGCAGGGAATATGAAAAATTACTGGACACTATCGAACCGTATCGGGATGCAGTTGAATTTACTTTTTTAAACGACATCGAGATGAATACCGTCATGAAAGTGATCGCCTCCATGCCTCCCCGAAGTGCGGTTCTGTATACCCCGTTTTTGCGCGATGCGTCCGGTACGTTTTTCGAATATGACCAGAGCATCTCATTAATTGTCGAAAATTGTCGGGTGCCGATTTATGGCGTAATGGATTTTTCTCTCGGCGATGGAATTGTTGGAGGACTGCTGATCAGTGGTAAATACCAGGGAGTGTCGGCCGCTGAAATTGTTGAACGAATTTTATCTGGAGACGATATTGAGCGCATTTCGGTAATAAAGGAAAGTCCAAATCAATACATGTTTGATTACAATCAGTTGCGTCGGTTTTATATTGACATTTCAGCCCTGCCCGAAGGCAGTATCGTGATCAACCAGCCCGGGGGGCTTTACAGGGAATACAAAAAAACGGTGTGGACCGCCGTTGCATGCATACTCGGACTTGTCATCACGATATGTATCCTTTCATTTAATATTGTTCGACGAAAGCGGGCGGAAGCAGAGGTGAAAAAAAGCCGTGACCTGTTCAGCGCCGCCGTTGAGGCCATTCCCATGACGCTGTTTTCAAAAGACAGAAACGGCCGATACGGGATCGTTAACGATACCTTTGCCGGGTTTCTGGGAATACCCGCTAAGGACATTGAGGGTAAAACCGTTTTTGACTGCTGGCCGGTTGAGGATGCACGTATTTACCATGAAAAAGATGTGGAGTTAATGGAAAACGACGGGGTGCAGGTCTACGAATTCCGGCTGCCGCATATCTCAATGGGACCAAGAGACGGCATTTTTACAAAAGCATGCTACCATGACGCCGACGGAAATGTGGCCGGTCTGGTAGCTTCCTTCCTTGATATCAGCGATCGGAAAGAGGCGGAGGTGAGGCTGAAAAAAGCGTATGACCGTCTGGAATTCCGCGTGGAGGAACGAACCGCCGAGTTGATGAAGGTCAACCGGTGCCTTAAAACCGAGATTGAAGAGCGCAAAGAGATGGAACGGGCCTTGCAGAAATCTGAAGCGGAGCTTCGGTTCCTGTCGTGCCGGCTTCTGACGATTCAGGAAGACGAAAGAAAAAGAATTGTGCGCGAACTGCATGAAAGTATCGGACAGTTCCTGAATTTTCTTATTATCGGCATTGCGATTATTGAAGAAAATATCAGAAATGGCAACGTTGCCGAGGCATCGAATTCGCTGCACGATCTGGTTCCAATGATCAAAGAAACGATCGGAGGAATCCGGACAATGTGCATTGATTTACGTCCCCCGATTATCGATGACCTTGGGATTTTAACGGCTATGGACTGGTTTTGCCGGGGATTGGAAAAAAGCTGTTCGGAAATTTACATCGAAAAACACATAGGTATCATGGAGGATGAAATACCGGATATCCTGAAGATAACTCTGTTCAGGATATTTCAGGAGGCATTGAATAACATTTTGAAACACAGCCGGGCGGATGTTGTATCCATTCGCTTGATCAAAACACCGGAACATATTGTATTTGAAATTGAAGATAACGGATCGGGGTTTGATATCGATACAAAAGACGCCGAAACAAATCCACTCAAAGGCATTGGAATTTCCAGCATGAAGGAACGCACCGAATTTCTTGGAGGCACTTTCTCAATCGATTCAACACCCGGTAGCGGCGCAACGGTCCGTGCCTGTTGGCCGCATTGTCTGAAACGTACCGATCTGAATGAAGAAAAGGCGGCCTTCACTTACGAGAGAATGCGAAAGGTGTGCTGAACCCTCTCCCCCTTTCGGGAGAGAGGGGCTTGTTTAGTAATGTGAAATAATATGAATCGTCAGGCGCAGGGAGATTCCCCGTTCTGGGCCTGAGCCTGTGCCACGGTAATGGCGATGACGTTTACGACGTTTTCCATGTCGCTGTCTCTCTGCAGCACGTTAAACGGCTTGCTGATACCCATCAGAAGCGGCCCGACGGCTTTTGCCCCGCCCAGCTCTTCCAGGAGCTTGAACGCCATGTTGCCGGAGGCAAGGGCCGGGAATATCAGCACGTTGGCGGCTCCGCCCAGCCGGTTGAATGGATAGCGTTTATTCAGAAGCTCCTTGACGACCGCCGTATCTGCCTGCATTTCTCCATCGATAATCAGATCCGGTTTTTTCTGAAGAGCCAGTTCAACCGCCTGTTTTACCCGGATGGATTCCGGATGTTGAGTGCTGCCGAAATTTGAAAAGGACAGCATGGCTACTCTGGGGCGAATCGCCATGAATTCGGCCATTTCGGCGGACAGAACGGCTATTTCCGCCAGATCCTCCGCAGAGGGCTGAATGTTGACCGTGGTATCGGCAAAAAACAGGAACCGATCCCGAACAAACATGAGGTAGCCGCCCGACACCTTCTTGATTCCCGGCCGGGTGGGAATGACCTGCAGCACCGGACGAATGGCATCGGGATACGACAGGGTGGTGCCGTGTACCTGACCGTCGGACAGCCCTTCATGAACCATCATTGCACCGAAGATAAACGGATTTTTCAGTTGTCTTCGGGTTTCTGCTTCCGACCAGCCTTTGCGGGCACGCATTTTGAAAAGTTTCGGCACAAACCGTTCGAAATACGAGCTGATGGTATGGTCCATAATTTCTATACCATCGAGAGGAATGCTTAAATTGTCGGCCATTTTTTTGATGGTATCGGGCTTACCCAGCAGGAGAGGAAATGCAATTTTTTCCTTGACGGCCTGATGGGCGGCCCGCAAAATAACGGGATCCGAACCTTCGGGCAGAACGATGCGTTTCGGGTTGTGCTGTGCCCGAATGGTGATTTTTCGCATGGTTTCGCGTTCCGGTCCGAGGATGCATTCCAGAAACCGAAGATATCGTTCTTTTCGGGGCAGGTTGACCCGGGCCACGCCGCTGTCCACCGCGGCCTGTGCCACGGCCGGCGTTACCTTGAGCAGCACCCGTGTGTCCAGGGGTTTCGGAATGATATAGTCCGGTCCAAACTGCATGGAACAGCCCCCGTATGCCTTGATGACCGAGTCAGACACATCTTCCCTTGCCAGTTTTGCCAATGCACGAACAGCGGCTACTTTCATAGGTGTGTTGATGGCCGTGGCCCGGACATCGAGTGCGCCCCGGAAAATGTAGGGAAATCCCAGAACATTATTGACCTGGTTGGGGTAGTCGGAACGTCCGGTCGCCATGATGGCATCCGGTCGGGCTTTTTTAGCCTCGTAATAATCGATTTCCGGATCCGGATTGGCCAGTGCGAAAATAATCGGCCGGTCATTCATGCCCATGATAAGTTCCGGCGTAAAGGCCCCTTTCACGGAAAGCCCGGCAAGCACATCGGCGCCCTTGACGGCATCGGCCAGGGTCCGGCATGAAGTGTCGACCGCCCATTTTTCTTTGTAAGGATTCATTCCTTCGGTACGGCCTTTGTAAATTACGCCTTTGGAATCACAGAAGATCACATTTTCCCTGCGGACTCCGATTTCCAGATACATGGATGCACACGCTATGGCGGCTGCTCCGGCGCCGTTGACAACCACCCGGATGTCTTCCATATTACGCCCGGTAAGCTCTACCGCATTCAGCAGCGCCGCTGCGGATATGATGGCCGTGCCATGCTGATCGTCATGAAATACCGGAATTGTCATCTCTTCCTTAAGTTTTTCCTCGATATAAAAGCAGTCGGGCGCTTTGATATCTTCCAGGTTGATGCCGCCGAACGTGGGTTCGAGAAGTTTTACCGTCTGGATGAATTCGTCCGGATCCGTGGTGTTGATTTCAATATCGAATACATCGATATTGGCAAATCGTTTGAAAAGTACGGCTTTACCTTCCATGACCGGTTTGCCGGCCAGTGCTCCGATGTTACCTAAACCCAGAACGGCCGTCCCGTTGGAGATGACCCCGACGAGGTTGCCCCGGGACGTATAATCAAACGAAAGATCCGGAGTTTCCTGGATTTTCAGGCACGGCACGGCCACGCCGGGTGTGTAGGCAAGACTTAAATCCGACTGGGTCAGGCACCGTTTGCTCGGCACCACTTCAATTTTTCCGGGTCTGGGTTCCTTGTGATACTTGAGCGCCTCTTTCTCGTAAAGCATGTTGAACTATCCTTCCCTTTCTGCACGTGTGCAGGATGTGTCGATCGGCTTTTAATATGATCAAAAGGGTAAGTCAAATCGACGTGTCTGTGAAACCGTCGCATCACGATAATGCGGCAACTTTTAGACGTTATATCTATTCGTATCCATTCATGACTTCAGTAAAATATGATATCGTAAGTTCAGGGAGGAAATTAAAACAGTGGATATAAATGCTTGTTTATATAAAGAATATATAATAAGCGGAAAGGTAATTTGCACGAAACCAGCGTCGATAATGGACAAACCATTGATCTGAATAAAATAAGAATACGTTATGCGCCAAATACCAGCCGGTTCCGTAGCATTGCAAGGAAGTTTTTGAATGGGTGACGTTAAAGCCGTTTATGACGGAATTGAATGTGTTTATATGTCAATGAACTATCAAATTGAGGATCATACGCATATGTTGAACTTGTACTCTTGCGCCATGGATTAGACCAATTGATTTGATTTGTCAAGCATTCAATTTTCTCTTTATATCAATGTATTATAATTTTTAGAATCGATTTTATCTAATGAAACGCATTCATTATGAAAGTCAATTTATTTTTTCAGTTCCTCCCCGAAAGGCGGGCTCAAGGGAAAGGGCGGACACAGGCTTTGCCCCTGCACCCCGCAGCCGGCACTGCCGGCTGATTATTGCCACTCATCACCTCCGCCCCCATCCCTTAATCCCCTCCATCCACAACCCCCAGCCCTCAGCACTCAGTCCTCAACCCTCGTCCCTTTTCCCTACGGCAATGGCCTCGATTTCGATCATGGCGCCTTTGGGCAGGGCCGCCACTTCAACGGTGGACCGGGCCGGCGGCGTCTGGTCAAAATATGAACCGTACACTTCGTTGACATCCGGAAATTGGGTCATGTCGGTGAGAAACAGCGTAGTTTTCACGACGTGATCAAATGTCAGACCGGCGGCTTTCAGTACCGCTTTCAGGTTTTCCATGACGCTTCGGGTCTGGAGTTGAATATCGGCCTTTGCCAGTTCACCGGTATCCGGATCCAGAGCAATCTGTCCGGACAGAAAAAGAAAATTATCGATTCCAACGGCCTGGGAATAAGGTCCGATGGCCTGGGGCGCCTTGTTTGTAGCGATACCTTTTTTGTTCATATGTTCATCTCCTTTTTGGCTCACAATGATCGGTAAAGGGTACGGCATAAATAAATTCCACGTCACCGAATCTTCCGGGGGATATTCAACGACTTTTTTTGCAATATGTAATATGAAATGCCCTCTGGAATCAAATCATCTTTTCCCGGAACATTACGGAAATGTTTTCAGGACACCCCCCCCCAAAGACCGGTTGACAAGACGGCTTCGAGTTGTAAAATGAAAATGGAATTAATAATTTTATTCGCCATTACGCCTTCCTTAATATTTTTTGAATATGTCCGTATCTGATTGGCCCGGGAATCAGGGCATCGGCAAAAATCCCGGGCGAATCATTTCTTCCGATATCCTGAACACACAGACGTCATCTCAGGAAGTACGCCTCAAAAAACCTGTGATACTTTGCCCTGAGGCAACTTCACTTCCCGTAAAAGCGAGTGATTACCTGATTTTCTGGTAGATAGCTGTCAAGTTACATGGCATCGGATCTTTTTGATTTATCGATTGGATGGAACAGGGGATGCAAAAGAAACCATTCATTATTACCGGCAGATACGCCCGGATTCTGGCAGTGCTGATCCTCAGCCTGAATTTTATTGCCTTGCCGGCCGTCGCGGATTCCGGTTCCAAGGGGCAGGCCAATTCCGTGGTCCTGCAGTTGTCGTGGCATCACCAGTTTCAATTTGCCGGATATTACGCAGCCAAAGAGTACGGATATTTTAAGGATGAGGGACTGAATGTTACGATCAGGGAAGGAGGACTCGATTGTAATATTATCGATGAGGTTTGCAGCGATCGGGCGCAGTATGGCGTCTCAAATTGCGAAGTGCTGTTGCATCGAATGAACGGAAAACCGCTGGTGGCTCTGGCTGCCGTATTTCAACATTCGCCCCTGGTGTTGATTTCGCGAAAGGAGACCGGTGTTTCAAATCCCCAGGATCTCATCGGAAAACGTGTGAAGATGACAACTACCAGCAGGGAAGTCGAATTGCTGGCCATGTTTGAAAACGAGGGGGTATCGATTGATTATATTCATTTTGTAAAAGACAGAATGGCTTATCGCGATATTCTTTCCCCGGATATAACAGCTTTCAGTGGATATTTAACCAATGAGCCGTATTATCTGCAAAGCCGGCGTATTGATTATACCGTCATTCGACCTATGACCTATGGGATTGATTTTTATGGTGACTGTCTGTTTACAACTGAAAACGAAGTAAAAAAGCACTCCGGGAGGGTTGAGGCCTTCCGAAGAGCAAGCCTGAAAGGCTGGTGTTATGCCATGGCGCATGTCGAGGAGCTGATCGACTTGATCCGGAAAAAATATTCGCCGGCCAAAACCGAATCTCATTTGCGCTATGAGGCGGACACCATGAAAAAATTGATTTTGCCCCAACTGGTTGAAATCGGCCATATGAATCCGGGACGGTGGAAACATATTGCAGAAACATTTATACAATTTGAAATGGCACCGTCAGATTTTACTCTGGATGGTTTCATTTACGATCCAAATCCGGTGCCGGATTATACCTGGGCATTCTGGGCGGTCGGTGTCGCCGTTTTGATCAGTTTTGTTATTGGTATGACGGGCGCAGTATTGTATCGGCTCAATCGAATGCTTTCTCATGAAATTCAGGAGAGAAGGGAGACGGAATCGGCACTCCGGGAAAGCCGGGAGCAGTTGAAACTGGCGCTGGAAAGTGCTTCCGAGGGGATATGGGAGCTGGAACTGCCGAGCCGGAAAATTTATCAGGATGCCCGGGCGTTGAAAATTATGGGATTTGAGCCGGAGGACATCAAAGTTTCCGGAGAACTATTTTCTTTTTGGACGGAACGGATTCATCCATTGGATCGACCGGAGTTTGAAAAGAAATTCAATGCCTATCTGGAAGGTCAAGCTGATGAGTATTCAGCCGAATTTCGAATTAAAAACAAATCCGACCAGTGGAAGTGGGTCACATCGGACGGGAAAATTGTCAAGCGGGATGAAAACGGTCGGCCCCTTTTGATGGTTGGCATCAACCGGGACATCACCCGGCGAAAAAAAGACGAACAGGGGCTTCGGACGAATGAGCAGCGATTGGAGGAAGCCCAGCGAATTGCCAACATCGGCAGCTGGGTGTGGGATTTCCGGGAAAACAGTGTGGTCTGGTCCCGGCAGTATTATCGCATTTTTGGTCAAAATCCGGTCAGGTTTACCCCTACCATGGAAGATTTTTTCCGGATGGTTCATCCGGATGATCGTGATCGTATCAGAAATCAGATCAACCAGGCGATTGAAAAACGCGAGGGCTATACCACTGAATTCAGGATTGTTCGTACAGATGGTGTTACCCGTGTGCTTCGTTCCCGTGTACGAATTTCCATGGATCCGGAATATCAGACATTGAGACTGGTCGGCACGTCACAGGATATCACCGAAATGAAGGAAATGGAGGCGGAAATCGAAAAAGCCGCCAGACTGGAATCGATTGGTGTGCTTGCGGCCGGTATAGCACATGACTTCAATAATATGCTGACGGCTGTGATCGGCAATATCTCTCTGGCGAAAATTTACGATGAAAAAAAAGGGCGTGTATCAACGATATTAATTGAAGCGGAAAAGGCTGCCGAGTATGCCCGGGATCTGGCAAATCGTCTTATTACGTTTTCCAAAGGGGGAAAACCGGTAAAAAAACCGGTTGCATTAGCCAAACTTATCGACACCATCGCTCAAACCACACTGAACGAGAAATCAAACCTGCGCTACCGTATGACGATGCCGGATGATATCCCGATTGTCGAACTGGACGAATTCCAAATCGGTCATGTGTTTCAGAACCTGTTTGCCAATGCTGCTGAAGCCATGCCGGATGGCGGTATTGTCACGGTAAAGGGTGCATACATTCCGATCGGCAGTCAGGAAAATATCAATCTGAAGTCAAACCCCTATGTAAAGATTTCCGTGATCGATCAGGGATGTGGAATCGATCCGGATGAAGTGGATAAAATTTTTGACCCGTATTTTTCGAGCAAGCAAAAAGGTCAACAGAAGGGAATGGGGCTGGGACTTACGATTGCCCATTCGATTGTCCGAAAACATGACGGAAGGATAATGGTCATATCCGAAAAAGGGGCAGGGACGGCCGTGGACGTTTATTTGCCGTCAAGAGTCAAACATGAAAAAAATATGGAGGCGGTTCAAACCGCTTCGGTGACCGATCAAACGAAAAAGCTCAGGGTACTGGTGATGGATGATGAGGAAATGATCTGTGACGTGGCGGGACGCATGTTCGATATTCTGGGCTGCGAGACGGAATTTGCCGGTAACGGACACGAAGCGATCCGGAAGTATGAAACCGCCCTCGATGCCGGCCGGCGATTTGATATCGTTATTCTGGATCTGACCATTCCGGACGGTATGGGAGGAAAGGAGTGTCTTGAAAGGCTTTTACAGATCGATAAGGATATTCGCGCGATCGTATCCAGCGGTTACCATGACGATCCGGTCATTACCCGCTACCGGGATTACGGATTCAGAGACGTCCTTATCAAGCCCTATAATTTAAAACAGCTGGAAACCATATTGGGCGAAACATCGGAATGATGTGCCGACTGTTTCTGAAATACTCAATTGTCGGACTTGATTATATCTTCGGCCACGCGATGTTGTACGCTGCGAACGGGCGGGACTCCGCAGCTAAATTTACGAAAATATGGCCGACGTTGGAACCAAGCCCCAATTGTCCGCTATAACCGAGTTTATTGTGTCAATACGCCGGTAACTATGATAAAAAAGACGGCTGTAGCATGAAGATCGGACGAGGATTAACTTTCGAATTAGATTGAGGAATATATATGAAGTGGACGTCGGAGGCGGAAGCCGCTATCAGAAAAGTACCCGTGTTTGCTCAGATCAAGGTCCGGCAACGCGTTGAACGCGAGGCGGCGCATTCCGGAAAAACGGAAATCGGCCTGGAAGAGGTTGTGGCCAGTCGCAGACGATACATGGAACAGATGACAACGGAGATTCAGGGGTACCAGCTGGATGTGTGTTTCGGGCCTGGCGGGTGCCCGAATCGGGCAGGTATCAGCGACGGTCTTCTGGTTGCCATCGATTCCGTTTTAAAAAATGAGGACCTGTTAAGCTTTTTGAAGAGTCAGATAAATGGGGAATTGAAATTTCACCATGAATTTCGTGTCAGCATTGCCGAATGTCCAAATGCCTGTTCACAACCACAGATCAAGGATATCGGCATTATTGCGGTGTTGAGTCCACGCGTAACCACGGTGGCCTGCTCTGAATGCAGGGCCTGTGAAACCATTTGTCCGGACAAGGCGGTCAAAATTGAATACGGAAAACCGTTCGTTGACGCCGGCCTTTGCCTGATGTGCGGTCAATGCATCGGAGTGTGTGAAACCGGAACCATTGCCGACGGCAATTGGGGCTACCGGGTTCAAGTGGCCGGCAGACTGGGACGTCATCCCCGGTTGGGCAGAGAATTGCCCGGTATTTTCAATGAAGCTGAAGTGGTCGAGATCGTCCGGGCCTGTATCGAGCTGTATAAATCCAGAAGCCGAAACGGTCAGCGATTTGCCGACGTGTTTCAGGAAGCCGATTATATGGAATTTACCCGCAGATTTGGCAAGCCGATGGGCGATCCCGATGACTCCTCTGATGATGTCCCGGAAGAACCGGTTTTGTAATCAATCTAAGGCGGGCTTTGCCTGTAACCCAATTCTCATGGAATTGCATTAAAAAAAACTTTTAAATTCTACCGCGGGCTTGGTTATATCTTCGGCCACGTTGGTGCAGGCTCCGTCCCGCCCATTCCCGGCTTCCCCGGATCACGCGATGTCGACCGCCGGGAACGGACGGGACTCCGCAGTTAAATTTATGAAAATATGGCCGACATTAGAACTAAACCCTCTATCGCCCGTTCGTTTCGCTTGAGGCACAGAGAACGCAGAGTCCACAATCGCCGTTGAAAGGCTCTGCGTCCTCTGCGTCTCGAGCGAAGCGGGCGGTAAATATAAAACGGGTAAAACCGATAGCCTATTCCAGAACGAAAATATTTTTCTCCCGGCAGATGTCCTTCAGCACCTTCGGCCACACGCTGACGGTGATTTCCCCTAAATGCGCTTTTCTCAGCAGCAGCATGATCGTTCTCGATTGCCCGATACCCCCTCCGATACTCAGCGGTATGTCACTGTTGATGACGGCCTGGTGGTAGGGCAGTTTCAGAAAGTCCGTCTGGCCGGAAATGTCCAGTTGCGTTTTCAGTGATTCAGCGTTCACGCGAATTCCCATTGATGTCAGTTCGTGACGCCTACGGGTGACGGGGTTCCACACCAGGATATCACCGTTCAGTCCGCGGATCCGGCGCCCGTCTTCGGAAACGGTTTCCGTTGCCCAGTCATCATAGTCCGCCGCCCTGAGTTCATGGGGAAGTCCATCACTTAAAGGCCATCCGATCCCGTAAATAAATACGGCGGGATATTTTTGAAGCACTGCGGTTTCCCGCTGCTTACGGGGCAGGTCCGGATACATTTCCAGGAGTTCCTCTGCGTGCAGAAACTTCAGCTTTTCGGGCAGGTCCGGATATTGGTCGGTTTTTAACCGGGGAAACAGCTCGTGCAGGCGGGTTTCCGCCCCTTTGATTACCTTCCAGATTTTATCGACGACCTGCTTTAGAAATGACAGGTTTCGATCTTTTTCGGTGATGGCCAGTTCCCAGTCCCATTGATCCACGTAAGCGCTGTGATCATGATCCAGAAAATAATCCTTTCGAACGGCCCGCATATCCGTATTCAATCCCTCCCCCGGCTGCATGTCGAACTGTTTCAGGGCCATGCGTTTCCATTTCGTGGCGGCTTGAACGACTTCGGCATCGATGGGATGTTTTTCTCTGTCGTTTGAAATATGAAATTGGACCGGGGTGCGTGAGCCGTCACGGTCCAGATAATCGTTGAGCCCGCTTTTGGAATCCACGATCAGAGGAACGCTCACCATCATCAGGTTCAGTTCTCTGGATAAATTTTCTTCGATGTAATTTTTGGCGGCTAACACGGCCTTCTGGGTTTCTTTGGGACTCAGAAGCGTACGATAATCATCGGGAAGTATGTGTTTCAGTTCTGCATAATCGCCAATGCCCGGACCGGCAAGATCGGCTTTTTTGTTGTTCATGGAATCACTCCTTCAGCTGAAAAAAACGTAAAAATGAAACTGGATATTTATTTCTTGAAAATTTAGGCACTTGGTGGCGCAATGTATCGGAAAATAAGAATCAAAAGACCATATAAGGTAGTGGAAATTTTTTCAAGAAAAAACATTTCGGGCTTGATTATATCTTCGACCACGTTATTGCCGGCTCCGTCCTGCCCATTTCCGGCTTCGCCGGATCACGCAATCTCGTACGCCGGGAACGGGCGGGACTCCGCAGTTAAATTTTTGAAAATATGGCCGAAGTTAGAACCAAGCCCGACATTCCGGACCGAACCTTCAGTTGTTGGAACAGCCTGTTTTAGTCTGTGCATCTCTGGGGCAACGCAGAAAACGGACAGGTAAACAAGTACGCGAAACTCCGAAAAGACAAGCAGGACTGTGGAATTTATTTTTCCCGGGAGCCTTACTTCTTGAGATATTTGTTCGAATAAGATACAAATCATCAGAAAAAATTCAGTGACCACAAGGAACTTGAACGAGCATATGTCAACACCCGCCATAAAATTTTTAAAACAACAGGGAATAGATTTTAAAATCATTCGCTATCAATGTGATATTAAAGGCGCGCAGTTCGCTGCAGACGCTACCGGATATCCGTTGGAACAGACCATCAAGACCCTGGTGCTGGATCTTGGGAATAAATCGTATGGTCTGGCTCTGATGCCCGGTCACCGGCAGTTGAATTTGAAACGTCTGGCAAAAGCCGCGGGGGTAAAAAAAGCGGATATGACCGAGCCGGTTGTGGCCGAGCGATTGACCGGATATCTGGTCGGAGGCATCAGCCCCTTTGGCACCCGAAGGCCCCTGCCGGCAATAATGGAAACGGAACTTACCACGCACGACCATGTCGTAATTAACGGAGGGCGACGGGGGACCATGCTACACATGAGACCGGAGGATATCATCGATGTCCTCGATTGCAGGGTGGCAACCATAGCCGACACAGGAAGTAATTCGTAATGGATCATCAGGTAATCGCATTTACCGGTCTGGCGGCAATTTTGACACTCATTCCGGGTTCGGATACCATGCTGGTGGTTCGAAATGTTCTGGCCCGGGGTAAAGCCTGCGGTTTTCTGACAACCGCCGGAATCTGCACCGGTCTGTTTGTTCATGCCGTGTTGTCGGCCGCCGGGGTTTCAGTCATTCTGCTCAAATCCGCTGTTGCATTTCATGTGCTGAAAACCGCCGGTGCCTGTTATTTGATGTACCTGGGCATAAAAACCATCATTGAGGTTCGGAGAACCCCGCATGAATTTCCGGTCGGAAACGACCGGCACCGGTTACCGGACAGCGAAAAAAATGATAAACGACACGCCTTTATGGAAGGCATGCTCAATAACGTGCTGAATCCGAAGACCGCCGTGTTCTACCTGGCGGTGCTGCCGCAATTCATCACCCCCGGTGATTCGGTGTTTGTCACCTCCATTCTTCTGACTGCCATTCACTACGTTATGGCGATGATATGGTTGTCCGCCCTGACATGTTTTCTGGGATATGCCGGTTCGTTCATGACCGGTACTCGATTCCGCAATTGGATCCAGACTTCCGGCGGGTTGATTCTGGTGGCTCTGGGGCTTCGTCTGGCAGTTGAACGTCGATAAAAAAACCGCGAAGAAATGCGCACGCCCTGTGCTCGAATCCCAGTCGGCTTGACACGATAGGATCGATTGGGTATAAAGTCGCATCGTTCTAACGTACTGATTTCTACCACAGCAGGAGGCTCTTTCAAATGAAAATCGAAGTAAAATCATTCATGTCGGTTATTACCACGGGGCGGGTCAATCAGAAAACACTTACGGTGCCGGAAGGGACGACTGTCTGTCAGATTATGGAAACCGTCGGGTTCAGCCCGGATGATGAAATCCTTATTTTAGTCAACAAAGGCATCACCAACGAGAACAGAGTGCTGTGTGACGGTGACAATTTGACGTTTATGCCGCCGGTTTCCGCTGCATAGAGGTGTGATTCGCTGCGATCGGATTTCCTATGGACAAGCATGATATTTTTGCCAGAAATATTGCGTTCTGGGGGAATGACACACAGGAGTTTCTGGCGGAAAAGTCGATTTATATCGCCGGGGTCGGGGCTCTGGGATGTATCGTGGCCGAAATTCTGGTGCGCGCCGGAATCGGTCGGTTGTTTCTCGTGGATAATGGAGTCATCGATCCTCCGGATCTCAATCGTCAGGCCCTGTACGGGAAGCATGATATCGGCCGTTTCAAATCCGAGGTTGCCGCTGAAAGACTCGCATCCATGACCGGGCATACCGATCTCATAGTCCGCCGGCTGACAATTGGCGAATGTGATATCTCTCAGGACATCAAACCGTGTGACGGGGTGGCGGATTGTCTTGATAATTTTGCCGCGATGTTCGCTCTGGAAGATGCCCTGCCGGAAACCCGATTTATGGTGCATGGCGCGCTCCACGGAGATTACGGGCAATTGACAACCATTGTACCGGGCAAGACCGTTTCGCTGAGAAAACTCTACCGGGGCATAGCGGAAAAAAACCGGCCGGTACCGGTAGTCGCCACCGGTGTTTTTTGCATCGGCAGTCTGATGGCCCAGGAGATATTGAAAAATCTGCGGGGGGAACCGGAACTGATCAATGAATTCCAGGTGGTCGGGTTGTCGGGTTTTGTTTTCGACCGGGTCCCGTTGAACCCCTGAAAGAACGATCAAATACTGAATAACGTAATCACATTGATTTTGATAAAGAAACCGGCGTATGAGCAACGACATCGATCCGCTGAATTATATTCCGCATATCCGGGACAAGTATGCCGCCCTGGGGTTTGAACCCTACGAGTGGGTCGTTCATGAAGAAGCGCCTCCTCTGCATGCGGTATCCAAATCTCTGCCGAATTGCCGGGTGGCCCTGGCAGCGACCGGCGGGGTCTATCAGACCGGGCAGATGGCGTTTCACTACCGGGACGACACATCGTTTCGGATGATTCCAAAAAATGTGGATACAGCGGATCTTCGGGTGACCCATTTTGCCTATGATCTGACCCATGCCCGAAAAGATCCGAATCTGGTCTTTCCGGTCGAAACGCTTCGGCGGATGGAAGGTGAGGGGACGATCGGTGAATTGCTCGATCCTTTGTTTTCCTGTATGGGGGGGATATATTCGGCCAGGCGGGTTCGGGAAGAACTTGCTCCGGCACTGGTTCGGCAGCTGAAGACGCTGGATACGGATGTCTTGCTGCTGGTGCCGATCACTCCCGTGTGCCATCAAACCGCCGGTCTGCTTGCCCGGTATGTGGAAGTGCACGGCATATCCACGGTATGCCTGAGCAACGTGTATGATATTACCGGTTCGGTAAAGCCGCCCCGGGCCGTATTTGTGGATTTTCCGATGGGGTATGTGGCCGGCAAACCTGACCGGCCCGAACTTCAGTATCAGATTCTGCGACACGCCCTGGATGGTGTGAAAAAATTCGATCGGCCGGGGCATATTGAAATGCTTCCGTTTCGATGGGATGCAGAGGATTCATGGAAACAAACCGCTTTGAAACACGGCGATCAGCGCCGTAAACGGGTGAATACCCCCCAGTATCAATGTGAAGAAGATCGGCGACGTGCTGAAAATTCATGACATATTCTAATTCGACCGCCCATTTGCTGCCTTCGATCGAATCGCCGAAAACATATAATTTATCATAAAAAGGACAAAAGGTTGCCATATGCGAGTCAGACAGCCCACTTCGCGTTCGTGTTTTGTATGCGGACAGGAAAATCCCTACAGCCTGAGGCTGGAATGGTACAACAACTACGAAACGTCTCAGGTCGAATCCGATGTTGTCATTCCCGATCAATATAATTCGTATCCGGGGGTGGCGCACGGCGGCGTCGTTGCGGCCATTCTGGATGAAACCGCCGGCCGTGCCCTGATGCTCAACGGCGATTTTGATAATCTGTTTGTTACCCTGAAGCTGGAGATGCGCTACCGTAAGGTCACACCGACCGACACGCCGCTGAAAGTATACGGCCGAATCGTCAAGCCCGGCCAGAACCGCGCCCAGGTCGCCGGGGATATCCTCCTGCCGGACGGCACCGTCACCGCCTCGTGTACGGCCCTGATGGTCCGCCCGCCCCGGCAGATCATGGACCGCTGGGAAGAGGAAAAACCTTACTGGGATGCTCAGAAGCCTTAAAAAACACCTCACGCAAATACGCAAAGAGTTAAAACACTTCTTTGCATGAAATTATGTTTGTTTCCAAAGAGGTGTTTTTCAAATAAACTGAATCAGGATTTGTGATAATCAATCAGAAATTTATCTGATTTCAGCCACGTCCTGAAGAATATATATTATTTCGGCGATGCCTATTTTTCCGTCTTCGTTTACCTCTCCACCAGAGGTTATGGGTGAAGTGTCTGACCCTGTCAATGTTTTCAAAGCAACCAGAGCATCTGTCAGTTCCACCTTTGCGTTTCCGTCGATATCGCCTTTTTGCGGGCTGTATGCGACAATGCCCGCATTGACCGTACCCAACCCGCCGCATATGTAAACGGTTCCCCGGCTGTCCACGGTCATTCTCTCAGGATCCAGTCCATTGACAGGCTCCGGAGCGTCGGTCAGGTCCATATCTGCCGGTACGTTGCCGTTCAGAAAACGCAGATGCCGGTGCTCCAGCGCAGAGGTATCGGTAACGGTCAGCCATGTGTCGTTTTCCGGGTTGTACCGTTGTTTCGCGGCGTTCCAGACCCCGCCGTCATCGTCGACATACACCCGATAGCCTCCGTTATAGCCTGAGGCGTCGCCTGAGGTAAACTTCACCCACTCCGGCGCTCCCTGTGCCGGGTTGTTTTTCTTCAGGGTGACACCGTATCGCCCCATGATCCAGGCATTTCCATCATCGTCCACCTGAACATGTTCAATGTAATTATCCGACATTTCAGGGACTTCTTCCGTGCTGTAACGGGTCCAGGCCGTGTTGTCCGGATTCAGGTAATAAACGCCGAATGCCCCGTGAAACCATTTGCCGTCGTTCGGGTCTATATGGATTCCATAGTAATAAAAATCCGTATAGGGCAGTGCCGGCAGATCCACCCATTGCTCGGTAGAAACATTATAGGCCAGCGGGGGGTTGTTCAGAGGCGCAAAATAAACCGTATTCGTTGAATCTGCTGCGATTCCCGGAAACCCATAGGCTTCGAGGCCTTCCGGACGAAACTGCTCCCAGCTGCCGTCGGCCTTAAGCCGTGCAACGGCGGACGCATCATAGGCAGGGAACCACACACCGCCGCTTTTATCGGCGGCAATATAACTGTGACGATTGCCGGACAGTGTCGTGCTGCTTTCCCGGAAAGTATAATGAACCGGTGCCTGGAACTGGCCCTGTTCGTCAACGGTCATGAAATGAACCCCTGTTCCGTTACCGGATACACTGGGATTGTAACCGGAGACAAACCAGACGGTGCTGCCGTTCAGGTCGACACTGAGAAAAGATTCGCTTTCGATTCCCAGAGAGGCACCGCTGAAGTGCTCCCACTGCCCTTCGTTTTCATCGGGCGTGAACCGCACAAGACCGCTGTAAAGGAACGAAAACCAGACGGTGCCGTCATCGGCGCCGGCGATTGACGTGACTTTCCGGCCAATGGATAAAAGCGCGTAGGGGTCATATTTGATCCAGGTGCCATCAGCGGTATAACAATATACTCCATCGGCATTATAGTCCGAAGATCCGAACCAGATATTGCCCTGTTTATCTTCCTCTATGCAGGTCATCGGAATTTCAGTAATGCTCGATGCCCCGGGTACGGACGGGTTGTCCGGAAACAGGTTCAACACGTTGGCAGTGTTGATCATATTGGTACCTTTTTCCACTCCCCTGCCGGTGGCCACCCAGTAACGCCCCTGACTGTCTATCAGGGCATCATAGATGAAATCGTTATTATAACTGGTATAGTTAACCCGGGTTTCAGCCGCGTTCAAATCAGCATCCACGCGAATCATGCCTCTTGCGGAGATCAGAAGTTTATCCTGAGTCCCGTCCGCATGGTTGATAAGTCGAATACGGTGCGCACTGTCAACATTGGTAGAGTCAGCACCCATGCTGATATCCGTCGTATCCTGCATGGAAAAAGTAAGCCAGGTACCGTCATCCTTTTCACAGAGTACCTTTCTGTTTTTCAGCGAATACCAGGTGTTGTTCTGCAAATCTTTCACCGCATAGAGTATCGAAACATCCAGCCGGGGTTTTTCGATCGGGGTTAGATACTCCGGATTCAGGTAGTTGTTTCGTCTGTCATTTGTAATGTAATGAAATGCATTGTCGCTGGTTCCGGCCGGTCTGTTCCAGACGCAGGGATCATATTCGGTTCCATCTATCGCGGTGATCCAGATGCCTCCTGTTGAATCCGGGATCACATCCTGCGGCTGGAATGGGACACTGTTGGTTCGGAGGCGGTACCAACCTTGTTTTGAAAGAGTTTCCGCAAAAGCAAATTGATCCGTTTCAAAGGGCCCCAGTGTTAAACTTACCAATAAAAACATAAAACCCGTAAGAAGCGACAACTGTTTCCATTGCCTGTAAAATCTAAATAAACAAAAAGGCATGGGGGCTCCTTTCTTTTTTTGAATCTGAATTTCAACTTCTTTAAATGAAAAATAAAACCTGTTTAATTCTTATTCATTATTTACCGAAATGCGCATTAATAAAATGTTGTGTTCATGCAAACGGAATGTATTATATACATAAAAAAATAGCAATTTAAATTGATATTACGGTATCTGCAGCTGACTGCCGGATACTTGGCTGACGAGTTATTTGGAATTGTTATTGGTAAGTTCAGGTAACCTGTTTCAGATCAGGACTTTCATATAATTAAAAATTTATTCAAACAGCTGAAACCTGTTTCAGCTTTAGTTTGATCGGACCATAATGTTTGTGACTTTTTTAGAGATTTTGGGATAAATCTGTTGATCAAAGTAATTTTTTAGTGTTAAATATACTTAATGTAATATATTAATTGATATACTTTTTTAAACTCATTGAGCGCTAATCTTCAAATTTTATTCCTTTTTTATTTAGTCAGCAGCAATGCCATTCAAGCTATTCATTAGAGATAATTCTTTTTAAAAAAGCATCACCTTTTATCTGAAGCAATTTCAGTCGTATTCATTCGGTCTGTTCATCAGTCATTTATTTGATTTTATTCATCCGAAGGATAACACATGAATAAATCCAGCGGGATACATCAGGTTTCAGAAAAAAAATCAGCCCTTGATACCTCCGGCGATGAATTCAAAACGCTTGCAGAAGTCCTCAATCGGTTTATGTTGAAATCCAGATGTCGTGGAGAAGAAAAAGATTGCCTTCTGTTAAAACAGGAGGTTCGTCAACTCGAAAAAAAATGCAGATCCTCCAAGGCGTGTCCCGGAGAGCAAAATAAAGCATCAAACTCAACCGAATATGATGCAACGGAAAAAAAGTTTCATCGACTCACCCGAAAACTTTTCAACGCCCGGGAAGAGGATCGGAAAAAACTTTTCTTGTATTTGCATGACAGTCTGGCCCAGGACCTTTCAACGCTGAAAATAGGACTCGAATTGTTTTTTACTGAACACATAAAGGAAATCCCGGAACTGAAAAAAGGTGCCGGGGAAATGATGTCAATGCTTCAGCAGATCATACAGTCGGTCCGGGAGGTAGCGTGTGATCTGCATCCGTCGATATTAAAAAATCTTGGGCTTGTTCAGGGCATTCGGCAATTCTGCATGAAGTATTCGGAAAAAACCGGAATTGATATTGTCTTTCAGGCGGCGGGATTCGAGAAAACGGAATTAGATTTTGATATGAACATTCAATTGTACCGGCTTGTTCAGGAAATTCTCAATTCCGATGAAATCAGTTCAAATGCGGCTCAAGTTATTATAAAAATGACGGCTTCCTCCCCCAGCATAATCCTGCGGATAGAACATGACGGCAGCGGGTTGGATCTTTCGGAAACAGCAGGACAACCGGATGGTTACCGGGATGGTTGGGATGAAATCCGTGAACGGATTCAGCTGATGAACGCAGTGATGACAATCGATACGAATTCTGAAAAAAAAATCCGAATGTATATGGAAATTCCGTTTAAGGATGCCGGGCATGTCGATCGGGTTCCACACCCGCCGGTACAACGGCTCTTGATGGAACAGATGCGTTTGTTCCAGTGACGGGATACATAATTTTTCTTTTCGAACGACCTGAAGAATCGGTGAAAAATTACTTCGATTTGATATACCATTCCAATACTCGGCCCTGAGAATATTTCCCATTGAAAATCCATAGATTTGTTTTATTGTCCCAATCGATCCCCCATCGTCGACCGACGGGAGCATATGCATCGGAAGACAGCCATTTCCGGTCCGCGCAAATAAACAGAAACAAAAGATTACACGGAGGCTTTTCAGGGACAATGGGGATTGAAACGGAATTAAGCGCCGCAAAAAACTGTTGGCGGGGAATATCATGCTGTTCAATTCCGGCCCATATCCGATAAACGAGCTGGTAGAGTCTCTCGTCCCGGGAAAAGGTGCCGTATGCATATTCAAAATGTCTGGACCGAAATGATTCCGGCCGATGCTTGAGCCTGGATTGCGCTTTATTGACAATTGTGCAGCGATATTGGACTTCCTCTTTGAAATATTGAACCAGCTGTTGAACTACGTCTTCGACGTCGAGTGATTTTTCCCGATACGTTTGAACTACTATACGATTCAGCGCCTTGTCGAGTTGCTTTTTCAATTGAAAGGCCGGCGTGTAGATGTCGGTTGAAAAAAAAGGCATGTTCCGGTCACGGATGAACTCCCAGTGCTGATGGATGCGTCGCGGCCAGTTCCATCGCACAACACCGCTGCGGTCTCTGGATACCCCCTCCGAATAAATATAGATATTCAGGATGCGGGCTTTTTTGAAATGGATCTCAGGGGGGACGGACGCTTCGAAGAATTGAATCGGGATGATTTGAGTCGGGGTAATTCGTGAAACAAAACAGGCGTGGCTGGCGATAATATTTTCATATATGACCAGCCCGGGGCGGACGGTTTTCGGTGTAAGTTTGACCGGATATGTATCATATGGGAAAGACTTCGTCGTCACGTGGCGTACCAGTTCCCTGAGAAATGCCAGGAGTCGTTTGTCATCGGTCCACGAAGTCGCGCGTGACAGATTATCGTAACGGTTCATGAAATGACCGATTTTTGATCCGTTTGCATTGCTCGCCAGAAACGGTAACCGGTTGTTTCGTGAAAACACCGCCCGAATGACGTAACACAGATCCGCACAATCAACCGAAAGCCCGGCGGGTTCCAGAAAGTCCGTACCGACCTGCGTCGTGATCCAGTCCGAGTAGGCGCATTCCCACTGTTCATTCCATTGATGGGTAACGTCCCATACACGGGCTTCGGCCGTTGATGCCGGGTGGCCCGCAACAACGCTGCCGATCAGGAACGATAACGTTAACCAGACGATGATACGTGCCGGGATTTTGAGCATGCCGTTAAAAACCGTTTGATATAGGGGGTGATTAACGCCTCAGCCGTGAAAAGTGGGAATTAATCAGAGTTTGAATTTTACCGCCCGTTCGCTGCGTTTCGAGCGAAGCGGGCGGTGTAAATTCCAACAGCCAGGAGAAATCAGAAGCTTGTGATATGTTCCGTAATCGCGTGATACTGCCGTGTAAGGTCGGCGGTTTCCTTCTGCCAGAAGCCGGGATTCCCCCAGTTCGGAAATGTATCCCTGAATTTAAAATCATCTCTCTGGCGGCTGCACCAGGCCAGAAAGTAGATCATTCTCATGGCTCTCAGGGGTTCAATGAGCCGAAGGCTTCGAATATCGAAATCCCTGAACTGTCGGTAGCCCTCGATAATCAGATCGACTTCTCGACGGCAGTGATTCATCCGATCGGGCAGCAGCAGCCACAGGTCATGAACCGGAGGACCCACCATCATGTCGTCGAAATCGATGATGCGGATGCCTTCGTCGGGATGTTCGAGCAGGTTGCCCTGGTGACAGTCTCCATGAAGGCGTATGTATTCTATTTCATCAAACAGCTCCGAGACCAAATCCAGTATTTTCCGGCAGATGTCCTGAAAACCTGTCTGCTGCGGGGCCGCGACATGATTTCCGTCAATAAGTTGGCGAATGTCTTCAGCCGTTGATTCCCGGGGATTCAGACGGATTCGGTGGGCGGCCTCTTTTCGACATCCGGCGATGTGAATTCGTGCCGTCAGGCGACCGAGTCGCCGCCAGTCTTCACTGGATTTCACCTCGAACTGACGACCAAAGCGCTTAGGGAAGACCGAAAACGTCAACCCATCGACCTGGAAGAGGGTGCTGCCGTTGCTTAGAATCTGGGGGGCGATCACCGGAATTTCATCTGCCAGGCAATCCAGAACGAATTCATGTTCGTCTTCGATGGCCTCCGGAGTCCATCGCCCGGGACGATAAAATTTGGCGATCAGCCTTGTCCCGTCTGTGGCTTCCAGTTCGTAGACGCGATTAATATAACTGGGCAGGGGATATATCAGTCCGGTCAGGGGGCTTCCGACGGCGGTTTCAACGGCATCGAAAATAATTTCCGGTGTTAACTTACTGAAACTCATGCAGGTAATTCACTTTCGCTTATTGTCCTTCTCATATCTGTACTGAGGGTACCTGAGCCAATCCGCGCCTGTATGGATTTTTTTTGCCGCAGATTGACGCGGATGCGCGCGGATTTTTTGCGTTTAATCGATCCATTTCAGAATTTGAGGATCGTCTCGGGGTGTCATCTCAGGTATATGCTCCGGATAGCCGATGATGATCGGCGCCACAATGAAATGGTCGTTCGGCAGCCCGATTTTATCCAGCAGTTCTTTTGACCGGATATCACGTCCCAGTCCGATCCAGCAGGTACCCAGGCCTCTTGCCGTTGCTGAAAACATGAAATATGATGCTGCCAGCGCGCAGTCCGTATAAATCGACGGGAAATCTGCAGGACCGATAATATACACCAGACAGGGGGCATTGTAAAATACATTGAAGTCTTTTTTTCTCAAAAGATCTTCAAGACCGGCGATGGGCGTATTCGGATTTGCGGCGATATCGTTTAAAATGTTTGCTTTGGATTCATCGGATAGCCGTTTCATCGTCGGTTTGTCGTTGATGACGATAAAACGCCATGGCTGACTGTTCATGGCACTGGGGGCCTTGCAGCTGTCCCGTATGATATCCATGACCAGCTCGGTGGAAATTCTTCGATCCTGAAACTTTCGAATGGACCGTCTGTTTTCAACCAACTGATTGAATTCCATAGGCAGCGTCTCCTTTCCGCTTTCAGGCAAATAAAACGTTTATCCATGTGTCAGAGAGTTGAGTTTACACCGCAAAAACCATATCAAAGCGGCTGGTTAGAGTAAAGGCTGGTAAAAACATGATGGGATTGGTTCTAACGTCGGAATATTTTCGTAAATTTAACTGCGGAGTCCCGCCCGTTCCCGGCATCCCCCGGATCGCGCCGGCGAAGCCGGGAACGGGCGGGACGGAGCCTGCAACAATGTGGCCGATGATATAATCAAGCCCAACAAGATTATTTTATGCCGGATACATTTACCGCCCGCTTCTCTCGAGGCGCAGAGGGCGCAGAGCCCCGAAACGGCGGTTTTGGGATCCGCGATTTCCGTACCTCGAGAGATCGAATCGAACGGGCATTAAAAAACAAATGACATACTTTTGACTGCGTCAAATCGTTTTTCGACTTCCTTCCAGTTTATGATCTCAAAAAAATTATGAACATACTCTCCCCGTCGGTTTTGATATTTTAAATAATAAGCATGTTCCCACACATCGCAGACCAGTAGCGGCATGGCCCCCCATACGGTCAGGTTCTGATGTTTCTCTGCCTGCAGAATCAATAAATGCTTCAGGTGGGGATGATAGGCCAGAATGGCCCAGCCGTTTCCTTCCACGGTGCGCGCAGCCGCTTCAAACTGCATCTGGAAATTTTCATAATTTATAAAATTCTTTTTGATTTCGTTTAACAGGACCCCTTTGGGCCGGGATTTTTGGCTCTTCATATTCAGCCAGTACAGGCTGTGGAGAATATGACCGGAACCATGAAATGCCGTTTCCCGGGTCCAGTGCTTGATCAGTCCGAAGTCGTTTGACCTGCGGGCCTGAGAGAGTTTTTTCATGGCCGCGTTGAATTTTTTGACATATCCTGCGTGATGCATGTCATGATGCAGGATCAGGGTCTGCCGGTCGATAAACGGTTCGAGGGCGTCATAGGCGTAAGGAAGATCCGGAAGCGTGAATTTTTCCGGGATCGAAGACGTTTGCGAAGGTGGTTCGGATTTCGCTCGGCTTTCCGAGACCGGCAGCAGGTGAGCGATTCCCAGGGCCATTGCTGCCATACCCGTCTGTTTCAACATTTGTCGGCGATTGTATAGGCCTTGCATAACCATGACTCCTTTGGAATGGGTTATTGGTTGCCTGTGGGCCGTGGTAGCTGTGTCGCGTTTTGCGAAGGAATGGACGGATCAGGATATTTCGGTGTTTTTCGGGACTTGAGTGCCGTGCAGACACCATCATCAGAGGAGTCGATAGGGATACGCCCGCTGGGTCCATTCACTGTCGGGAAAATCGCCCCGGAGTTTTTCATAGGTGCTTTTCAACGCGACCGGATCATGCGTCTGTTTGTATCGGCTGACGCCATGGAGGTAGATCGCTTCCGGAACTGAATTCGAAGTGGAGAAATCCGTGAGCAGGTTGTTCAGATGCTCCAGCGCAAGATTGAACTGGTCGTGATCGAATCCGATTTTCGCCATTCCCAGCAGCAGGGACGCTGTCAGTTCCGCCTTGTTCAAAAATCCGACGGTTCGATGATGTTCATTTCCATCATAGTCCAGCGTGATGATTGTAGGTGTCCACTTGACGTTGAAATTTTTCGCCCAGGGTTCGGCATCAAATTGAACGCGGAGTGGAATCATATGATCCTGAATAAATGATACGACGGACAATGTGGGATACGTCACCGCATCCATCTGCTGACAGCCGATTCACCCCGGATTGAAAAAATCCAGCAGTACCGGCTTGAATTCGGATCTGGCCTTTTCCATCGCTTCATTCCATTGATGTTCCCATTGAATCTGTTTTTCCATGGCAAACCTCCTGTGAATTTAAACGATACGACGTTTTAAGGAAAAATTATGACTCGGTAAAATCCTGACAATCAGTAAATCCCTTTGGGCCAGGGAAGATGGAAAGGTAAGGGCGGCGATGAATGACGATTAGTGCCGTATTCATTAAAGACTGTCAAAAAAACAAGAATTTTTTACCGGATATATTTTTACCGCCCGCTTCGCTCGGGACGCAACGGCCGCAGAGCCATGAAACGACGATTCCGGCCTTTGCGAACTCCGGGCCTCGTGAAAGCGAAGCGAACGGGGGTAGAAAAAAAAGATTTTTTGTGACGGCCATTTTATGGATATTGGGTTGCGGGCTTAGCTCGCTTTAGATGATTTTATACAAAAATAACATAAACCGCGGATTTAAGAAAGCGTGAATTCTGACGGAGACAACGGTGAATTTCCGTTAAAAACATAGGATTGAAATTTTAAATGTATCAGAGTATTATTCAAATTTGTCTGAATAATTGTGTTTTAAGTTATTGAAAACCTCATGCATGGAGAAAATATACATGATCATACAAGATGAATTTTCGAGTCTGCCGATTTTCAAAGATCTTTCCGAAGACGAATTGAAACAGGTTCTGCAATGCGGTAAGGAATTTTCCGTTCCCGGCAAACAGATGATTCTCGAAGAGTCAAGCGTCAGCCAGGATTTGTATGTTATTCTGGGCGGTCGGGTCAGCGTTGAAATCGATGTGGTGCTTCAAAATGAAATCAACCGGGAACAGATGGTCATTATCAGAGAAGGAGATGTTTTCGGTGAAATTGCGTTTCTGAAAAAAAAACGAAGGTCTGCCTATGTAATTTCAGTTGACGACGTCCGGGTACTGAAACTGAATGCCGGACAATTATCTGAAGTATTCGAACAAAACAACCATATCGGATATGTGATGATGCGAAACCTTGCAGTTATTTCCTCTCAAAGGCTGATCGAAACCAATTTCAGATGGCGCAATGACATTCGGCATATCTTCTGATTTAAGAGGCCCGGAAAAAATAAATAAAAGACTTTTCCGGAAAGTCACGCAATTATTCAGTGCCCATCCAGAAATGTCTATTCCCCCAATTTCTGCGTCAGGAAAATATTTTAATCCTCGAGATACTTCGTGAATTCATGCGGTTAAATATTTGCCCTCTTTGAACTTGAAAAAACTATCCTATTTCGGGATGGACACTATCTGTCAGGCAACGGCCGGATGCCGGCGGAAACAGTCCGGAAGTCCGGTTGAATTGACCCGTATCATCTCGTCATGTCCCATAGGTTTAAAATTTATGGCCATAGCATGAAGTGCCAGTCGATCTACGCCTAAAACTTGTCCGGCAAACTTCAAGGCCTTTTGAGAGCCGTATCGTTTGTCGCCGATGACGGAATGACCCGTCAGACAGGCGTGACGTCGGATCTGGTGTTTTCTGCCCGTCAACGGTTCACATTCAACGAGACAGGTACGGGAATCATTTCGGATCAACCGATACCGGGTTGTGCATTCGATCAAGCGCCCGCTTCCCTGCGGTTTACGTCTTCCTCCCGCCTCCCTGGACAACGGCCGGTCCCATTCATGCCACTGCCCGTCACTTTCCGCTGCCGTGAGCCGGCCGTGCAGCAGAGCGGCATAACGTTTTCGAATCAGATGATTTTCAAATTGCCCGGAAAGATAACGGAATACATCACGGCGGCATGCCACAATCATGACCCCGCTGGTATGTTTGTCCAGCCGGTGAGGGGCATGAACTCCAAACTCGGATTCATATTGCAGTCGTTTGTGAAGAAATGAATCATTTTGAATGAAATCTGAGACGATCGAACAAAGGTCACGGGCCGGATCGTTGTGAACACTCAGCCCGAAAGGTTTGTCCACGACCAGCCAGCCTCTACCCGTTTCAAGAATCGGAACAGTTGCCGGAGTTGTTTTCATAATGGATGCAGTTACCATAGCGTCCTTTTTATGAACCGATTCGATATCAATGTCAATGGTTTCGGATGCCCCCGTCCGTCTGCCTGCGAAAGTCGGTTACGGGATTGATTATATCTTCGGCCACGCTGTTGCAGGCTCCGTCCCGCCCCTTCCCGGCTTTTCCCCGGATCACGCAATTTCGTATGCCGGGAAAGGGCGGGACTCCTCGGTAAAATTTATGAAAATATGGCCGACGTTGGAGCCAAGTCCTCGGTTGCCGAAACGGCGGACTGGAGCATTTTTCCGGTTTTCGGAAAAATTTTCCCATCCCGTTTTTGTGGCAGAAACAATGCCACGTTAAAACAAGCGGATATGGCTAACTGAATCCAGGCACTATTATTGCAAGTTATTTACACAGTAACCGATACCTCAGATACTGGAAGGAGAATAACATGATATATGGCATTGCAACCGGAGTGTGCCTGGCCGTATTGGCGGGAGCCTTTGTTTATGAGGCCAGGCGTATGAAACAGCAGCAAGAGGAAGATCGTCTCATGATAAATGAATTCATTCGAATGAAAAGCGGGTTTTCACAGCATCAGGCCCGGTAGCCAAATTGCATCGCCATCCGATTCAGCGTCACGGAAACGTCGCGTAAGGCAGTTCGAATACCGCGGCAACCTTTGGATTCGTAAGTCTTCCACGGTATATATTCAATCCTTTTAGAAGTGCGGGATCTTCCAGGGCCTTCTCGCCGGAATCCGCTATCTTCAATGCGTAGGGACGGACGACCCGGGTCAGGGCGTATGTGGAAGTCTGTGGAAACACGCCGGGCATGTTGGTGACACAATAGTGCAAAATTCCTTCTTCCATATACACCGGATGGGAATGAGACGTGGGGCGGCTGGTTTCCACGCATCCCCCCTGATCAATGGATACATCGATGATTACCGACCCCGGTTCCATTTGACGGACCATACGGCGTGTGATCAGGCGCGGTGCCCGATCTCCGGCGACATACACGCCGCCGATCAGGACATCGGTATCCGAAAGGCAGGATACGATCTGTTCGGTCTCTGCAACCTCTGCCGATGCCCTTGGAAACAGTCGACGAATTTCATCTTTCTGCCTCTGCGTTTCCGTCAGTATCACGACGTCGGCTTCCATGCCCAGCGCAACCGCTGCCGCGGCTTTTCCCACATTGCCGCTGCCGACAATCGTGTAACGGGCGGCGTTTACCCCGGCAGCGGGGCTGGCCAGAATTCCCTTACCGCCCAACGGCCGTGCCAGGTAGTAGGCCCCGACGATCGAAGCCATTTTACCGGCGATTTCACTCATGGGGGCCAGCAGTGGAAAATTTCCATCCGGCGCCCGGACCGTTTCATAAGCAATGCAGATGACGTTCGCATCGAGCATGGCCCGGGTTAACCGGCGGCTGGAAGCAAAGTGGAAAAAGGTAAACAGGATCTGGCCGGGACTGAAAAGAGTGTACTCTTCAGGAACCGGCTCCTTGACTTTCAGTATAAGGTTTGCTTCGCGGCAAATGCGGTATTTATCCGCGATAATTTCAGCCCCTGCTGCTTCAAAACGATGGTCCTCAATGCAGCTTCCGGTACCGGCATTCTCTTCAATCAATACGCGGTGCCCATGCGATACAAATTCTCTGACACATTCCGGGGTGGCGGCCACCCGATTTTCATTGTTTTTAATCTCCTTTAAAACGCCAATGATCATAGAACCTCCTCATTTCTCCGTATAGATTTTTACCGCCCGCTTCGCTCTATACGCAGAGGCCTCAGAGTCTCGAAACGACGATTTGGGGCTCTGCGATCCCTGTGCCTCGAGAGAGCGAAGCGAACGGGCGGTAAAAAATAAAAGAGCCGTTTTATGGCCTTATCCGCGGTAATTCGCGTAAATCCGCGGCTGAAGTATAGCTTTTTGCCGGGGATTTATGCGGATCACCGCGGATTTTTTTGTGATCGATTAAGGGTGACGGGGTTTTGAATCCGGCAAAAGCGTCAACCAAATTCCACGAAGTGGAAATGTCGTATGGCCGGTGGCTTCAGCCACCGGGTAGGGATCGTTCCCCATTATCCAAGTCCCGAAGGGACGGTGTACTCCGGTTATAGCCGAAATAATCGTCTGTCAATTTAATCCGGCGGTATTCAGAAACTCGAAAATTTCGTTTTTGAATTCCGCATGGCGTGGGTTTACAGCGTGTATCCTGACACCGTCCTTTCAGGACTCAGATCCATGTGGTGAATGTAACCGGTGGTTAAAACCACCGGCTATACGACGGTACCCCTGTCGGGGTTTCCAATGCCGTTAGGCATCGGCAAAAATTAATGGTACTGTACGTTATTGCAGGTGGTCAGGGAAACAGGCAAGGGCATTTCAACGTTTGGGAAATGCCCGGAATGAGCGAAATGTTCGGCTGGACAGATACTGAAATTATTTTAACTGGTTGTGGGGCAGGGTGTCAATCGCGATGAAAAAAACGTCCCGCATTAAACGTAGCGGCGTTTTTTCAGCCAGGTTTCGATCCGGTCAAACGATTCATTGATCTCATCTTCGCTGCTGCCGTAGGAAAGCCGCAGGTGGCCGTCTCCACCCGGCCCGAATGATTCGCCGGGTACCGTTATGACATGGGCTTCATTCAGGATGTCGATCGCCACCTCCCGGGAGGGGGCGTCTGTAAACAGGTAGCGGGCCATGATATAAAAAGCGCCGCGAGGTCTGACATAGTCAAACGCTGCGTTCAGGTTGTCGAGTCTCCGGCAGCAGAGATCCCGACGAGCGGCCAGGGCCTTTCGCATGTACTCGACCGAATCGTCCGGTCCGTTCAGACCGGCCAGAGCGGCATATTGTGAGGGGGTCGGTGCACAAATCGCCGTGCAATCGTGTACCTTCATGATCTGATGCATCAATGGAGCGTTCGCTGTGGCCCATCCGACCCTCCAGCCGGTCAGTGCGTATTTTTTGGAAAATGACGAGATGGATATGACGTAATCTCTGTACTCAGGAAGGCTTGCCGGACTCAGCGGCATGCCGCCGTCGTAAACCAGATAATCGTAAGTTTCATCGGAAATGATGGTAAAACCCCGTTCAACCGCCAGTTGACAGATCGATCGAACATCCTCATCTGAAAAAACGGCCCCCGTTGGATTGCCGGGGTTGCACAGTATCAACGCCCGTGTTCTCGGAGTCACGGCCTTGTTTATTTTATCGATATCCAGCCCCCAGTCGTCTTTACGGAGGGGGACAAACACCGGTTTTCCTTCTGCCAGGTACACCTGTTCAATATGAGATGCATACGCCGGAGAAGGAACAATTACTTCATCTCCCCGGTCCACCAGGGTCAGAACAGCCGCCAGAAGCGCCTCCATGGCGCCGACGGTTATCAGTATTTCCTGCTGCGGATCTGCCTCGATGCCTTTTTCGTTTTTCAGATGACGGGAAATCGCCTGTCTGAGCCGGGGCATTCCGGTCTGAAGTGAATATTTTCCACTGTCCGTTTGATCGGTAATTGCGGAGCATACCGCTTCAACGATATGGGGCGGGGTCGGGAACGAGGGAATTCCCTGGCCCAGGGACACGCAGCCGCCGACTTTGGCTGCCAGCAGAGGCATTTCCTTGGTCGCGGAAATGGAAATCCGGTTGACCCTTTGGCTGATGACGGGACGATAGATATGTTTATCCGGCATGGTCTGGCTCATTCGTTATATGTTTGGTGGAAGGTTGTGATGGTTGAATTTAAACAGTTTTCCTGGGTTGAGAATCATATTCGGATCGAAAAGCGCCTTGATGCCTTTTTGCAGGCGAATACTTTCCGATTCGATTTCCATGGGCAGGTAATCCATTTTCCAGGCCCCGATCCCATGTTCGCCGGAAATGGTGCCTCCCATTTCCAGAACGCGCGCCAGAATTGCGGTTACGCCTTTTTCAACCCGTTTGATCTGATCACGTGAATCTGCGGTGATGTTCAGGTGAATATTGCCGTCACCGGCATGCCCGAAGGCATAGATATATAAGCCGTATTCAGCTTCAAATTCCGGAAGTGTGTTGACAAGATCAGCGATACGGGCGATGGGGACCACCACATCCTCCGGAAAATACAGGGCCGAATTGTCATGAATGCGCAGCGATACCTGCCGGCGCACATCCCAGATACGTTCGCGGTCCCCGGCTTCCGGGGCGGGCAGTATGTGAACGGCTCCGATTTCACGGCAGATATTGCCGATCCGTTCGATTTCTCTGTGAATATGCTCGGCGTGACCGTCGGTTTCGATAAACAGAAGAGATGAATTTTCACCGGAAACCTTGAACGGAAGAAGATCCCCCACCAGCTTCAGACATTTTGAATCCAGAAATTCGATGGCCGACGGCAGGTGCCCGCGAATCATGATGGCGGATACGGCCCGCATGGCCGTATCCAGATTTTCAAATACCGCAGCCACGCCGGTAACACCGGTGGGATGAGGAATAAGCTTCAGGGTCAGTCCGGTAATAATACCGAGAGTGCCTTCAGAGCCGATAAGCAGGTGGGTCATGTCGTATCCGACAACCCCTTTTCTGGTTTTGGTACCGGTTCGAATTTTTTCCCCGTTGGGTAGAACGGCTTCCAGCTCCAGAATATAATCCTTTGTGGTGCCGTACTTGGCGCAGGCAGGTCCTCCGGCATTGGTTGCGGCATTACCGCCGATGGTGCTCTGGTCCAGGCCGGCCGGGTCCGGCGGATAAAACAGGTGTTTTGCCCGTACCGCATCCCTGAGGGCCTGAGTGATGACACCCGGTTCCACCTCGGCAACTAAATTTTTGGTGTCAATACTGTGAATCCGGTTCAGATTTTCAAGCGACAGGACTACGCCGCCGTGAACGGCCAGACATCCGCCGGCCAGACCACTGCCGCCGCCTCGAGGTGTCACCGGGAACCGAAATTGATTGGCCAGTTGCAGGAGTCTCTGAATCTGGTCGACCCGGTCCACTTTGACGACCAGTTCCGGTAGATATCGAAGCTCCGAAGCATCCCGGTCATAGGATTGAACGGTTTCAGTATCTTGAAATACGTATTCCGGTCCAAGTTCGTCAATAATACGTTGTCGAATCTCATGGGTAATGGGTGAATAATTTTTCATGAAATAAAAACCAGTTCGTGGATGCCTTGAGGGTATACAGTCAAGTCTGAGGTAAAAAAATGAAGAGCAGACATTTTAAACAGATACATATCAGTGATGTCCAAATCCGGGTATATAGAGTTTTTTTTCGAGCCATTTGAGACCAACAGTCGTTACGGTAACCATGATCAGATAATACAGCCCGATGAATAAAAACACTTCGGTAAATTTAAAATATTTAGTTGCGATAATTTTCCCTTCGCCGGTAAGTTCGATGCAGGTGATGATATACGCCAGAGACGAGTATTTGATCAGGTAAATAACCTCATTCCCACATCCCGGAAGGGCCCTTCGGATTGCCTGAGGCACGATGATATGCACCATGGTTTTGAATGTGGAAAATCCCAGAGCCTGTGCCGCCGACAGCTGCCCCCGTTTGATGGAAAGCAGGCCCCCGCGGATGTACTCCGAATGGTAGGCACTGCTGCACAGAATAAAGCCGAGCAGGGCGGCGCTGTAAGGACTCAGATAGATCCCGATATTCGGGAGACCGAAATACAGTACAAAGAGCTGCACGACCAGAGGCGTTCCGCGGAAAAGCGCAGAATAGGCGTTGGTCAGATTCCTGACAATCGGCCGGCCGATGGCTCGAAGGGTTCCGATGATGACTCCGAAAAACAGACCGCAGCCGGCCGCCGGGATGATCAGCATCAGGCTCATCATCAGACCGCGGTTCAGCGCTGGAATCAGTTGCTCCGTATAAAAACTCAGGTCCATTTTTTACCGGATGTCCTCATTTAGTTCATTGAGTTTGGAGCAGAAGTCGAAAACACGTGTGCCGGCCCGGGGATCCATCAGGTCGGTCGGTCGCCCCTGCTCGATGATTTTTCCCTGTTCCATGAAAACGATCTCATCCGCCAGGTTTTTTATAAATCCAATCTGGTGAGTGGCCATCAGCATGGTCATCCCCCCCTTGGCCAGTTTCAGAATGACCGCCAGAACTTCCCCGATCAGTTCAGGGTCCAGGGCGGAGGTCGGCTCATCCAGCAACATGATCTTCGGGTCCATTGCCAGTGCCCTGGCAATGGATACCCTTTGTTTCTGGCCTCCGGACAGCTGAGCGGGGTACAGGTCGGCCTTGTCGGCGACGCCGACTTTATTCAGTTCAATCATGGCCCGCTTTTTTGCGTCGGATTTGTTGATTTTTTTAACTTTTCTTAACGCGATCGTGACATTGTCCAGGGCATTGAGATGATCAAAGAGATTGAAATCCTGAAAAATCATGCCGACCTGCTGTCGAAAACCGTACAATTCCTGTTTATTATGAATATGTACGTCTTTTCCTTCCAGAAGGATTCGGCCCGAGTCCGGGGGGATAAGGTAATTGATGCATTGAAGCAGTGTGCTCTTGCCTCCTCCGGAGGGGCCGATCAGCACTTTCAGGTCGCCTCTGTTAAGGTTCAGAGAGACGGATTTCAGAATTTCCTTGCCCCCGAGAATCTTTGAAACGTTTTCCACCTGAAGGATGGGAGTGTTTTTGATTACCGTCAATTGTTTATTCCTGGTGAGTGTAGCCCGGTATCCGGACTTTATTTTCAAGTTTCATCAATGCTCTGACGCCGATCCACGTCAGAATGAAATACAGGACTCCGGCCGTCATATACAGTTCCAGATGCTTATAGGTACGCGAGGCCACAAAGTGGGTCCGGGCCATAATCTCCGAAGTTCCCAATACAAACGCAAGCGCAGAGTCTTTGAGGATAATGGAATATTCATTGGACCATCCCGGAATGGATAACCGAAGTGCCTGCGGAAGGATAATCGTCCGGATGGCTTTTGAATCGCTCATGCCGAGAGCACGGGCGGCTTTCAACTGTCCCTGCGGCAAAGACTGAATAGCGCCTCGAAAAATCTGGGATTGATATGCGGCTGTTGTCATCCCGAGAACGAGGGTGACGGATGTAAACGCGCTCAGATTCAGATTCAGCATCGAAAACAGCCCGAAATAAAACAGAAACAGTAAAACCAGTACCGGCACCCCCCGGAAAAACCAGACATACATTCCGACAATGGTTCGGATCAGTTTGTTTCCGTATACCTGCCCCACCGCCATGCATACGCCCATGATGAGGCCAAGACCCATGGCGCCGATTACCGCACCCATGGTGACGGCAGATCCCTGAAGGAGGTAGGGTAGAGCGTCTTTGATTGTAACCAGACTTTCGAGCATAAATTTTATAAGGCCGTTTCAATTATGGGGCACGGAAGTAATAAATTCCACTGGGATTGCGCATGGCGTTTGTTCGCCTTCAAGGCGTATCAAAACGTTGGTATTTAATTCTGATGCAACGCTGAAGACGAATAAAAAGAAACGCAAGACGGTGGAAATTATGCATTCCGGGGCCCTGAGTTCGATTAAAAAACTATGTATACATCATTTTCCGCAGGCCTTAAAGAAAAAAAACGGAAGGCGACGAACGATCAGCACCTCCCGTTTTCTATTTCTTCCTGTCAGGGTCGAGGCCTGAAGACCACCTTCAGGGAAAGATTATTTTTTTTCAAGATATTTCTTGACCAGTTCGTCCCAGTATGGGTCGGCCATCAGTTTCTTCAGTCCCTCGTTGATCGTGTTGAGCAATTCGGTATCCTGTTTTCTTACGGCAATGCCGAACTTCTCATCGTGCATTCCAAAGGTGCCAAGAATTTTAACCGGTTTTTTTGCCACCGCGTCTTTGGCGGGTGCATCATCCATGGCAGCCGCATCGATACGGCCGTTGATCACATCTTCAACCGCCAGAGGGGCGGAATCATAATAACGAAGCGTAAAATTCCAGCCGTTTGCCGGTGAATTGTCCTTCAGCCATTCGGCCTCGGTCGTCCCTCTCTGAACCCCGAGAATTTTTCCGTTTTTGAGAATATCGTCCACACTATTGGCCGAATCTGTTTTTGCGACAAATACCTGTTTGATGATCCAGTAGGGAAGGGAAAAATTGACCACTTTTAATCTTTCCTCGGTAATGCTCATACCGGAGGCAATAAAATCAATTTTTTTTGCGACGAGATTCGGAATAATGCCGTCCCAGTCCATGGGCTGATGCTTGACCTTAAAGCCCATTTCATTTGCAATCCAGTTGACGGCGTCGATGTCGAATCCGTTGGGATTGCCGTTTTTATCGACATAGGCAAATGGAGGGAAATTTGCGTCTATGCCGTTGATGTAGGCTTTTTCAGCAAAAACGCCATTACTGCAAACAAGTGTGACGGCCAGAAAGGCTGTGAGAAGCCAGACACATTTTTTAGCCATGTTGATCATCTCCTTATCTGATTGTGTGGTTAATCAATAATGGATCCAAAAAAACAGTTATAACAGCAACGCCTTTAAATTATTATGAATATTGTGTATAAAAAAATCAAAAATATCAGTTTAAGCTACTGAATGTCAAGAAGTATCATCCAGGCGGCTAAATAAAACTGGTACTTTGATGACAAATCAAAAATGGAAACCAAATAATTTCATCTTGAACCATAGGTCGAGGTACGATTCATTTATGACAAAATAATAAGATAAAATCAGACAAAGAAACGTTTCTGACTTTTGAAAATTGATTGCCGGGATCAGTAAAATAATTATTGTAATTATAATGTATTTTGATTATTGAAAAAATCGAAAATCAACTCGACCTCAATTGTTTTTCAGATCGATTCAAAATATTTGAAATCAGAATATTAATTGCTCTAAACGTAAAAACAAACGGACTTTAAATGAAGGGTGAATTTAAAGATGAAAAAGATTGCCGTGTTATTGATTTCAGCCGCAATAATGTTGATGTTTGCCGCCGGTGCTTATTCGCACAGCAATTACAGTGAAGGAAACATCCCGGATGATCTTCCGGGGCAGCATGATACCTGCGGCAGCTGTCACCAGCACTGCCATCCCGGTACGGCAGGTAAATAACCCGGCAGCACGTAGTGTTCTGTTCTTCAGTGACCATCCGCCCCGGATGGAAATGTGTGTAGAAAAGCCGCCAGCGATCTGATTGGATCCGGCGGCTTTTTTTAGCGGACGGCCGTCAACCGACCGGCAATAGAAGACCTCTGGACACGTGTGTAACGAGGTGTATGATATCTTTCCGGATGCGCAGATTTCTAAGACCAGATCCTGACTTGACATTTTAAAAAAATCTATTAATTTATTCCTTCTGTGCCCTTTATCAATGTATGGTAAAATTCATGTGCCCGTATGAGATATGTTAACGTATGCGATAGACGATATATATAGACGATATATAAGGAGAAAACGGTGAGCGTCGAGGAACTGACCCAGCGGGTCGAAGACATGCATGTGCTGGTGAGCAGCATCAAACATGAAATCCAGAAAGTACTGGTCGGTCAGTCGGATCTCATTGACGGTCTGCTGATCGGGCTGTTTACCAAAGGTCATGTGCTGATCGAGGGCGTACCGGGCCTGGCCAAAACCAGTGCCGTCATGGCCCTGGCCGATACGGTTCATGCGGATTTCAAGCGAATCCAGTTCACCCCGGATCTGCTGCCGGCCGATTTGATCGGAACCGAAGTGTTTCGTCCGAAAACCGGCGATTTTACCATTAAAAAAGGGCCGGTATTTCATAATATTATTCTTGCGGATGAAATCAACCGGGCGCCATCCAAGGTTCAGTCCGCCCTGCTGGAAGCCATGCAGGAACGCCAGGTCACCATTGGTGAAACAACCTTTGAATTGTCAGATCCGTTTCTGGTGATGGCCACGCAGAATCCGATCGAGCAGGAGGGAACCTATCCGCTTCCGGAAGCCCAGATGGATCGGTTTATGCTCAAACTGGTGATTGATTATCCGAGTAAATCCGAAGAAAAGGAAATCATGAAACGCGTGGGCTTTGATACGCCGGCCGATGTCAGGCAGATTGTCACTCCGGATCAGGTCAATGAGATTGTATCGCTGATCAAAGCCGTTTACATGGACGAAAAACTCAGAGACTATGTGGTAGATCTGGTGTTTGCCACTCGAAACCCGAAAGAGCACCTGGCAGATATCGCTGAGTACATTCAGTTTGGCGCATCACCGAGAGCGACCATTTTCCTGAGTCTGGCGGCAAGAGCCTATGCGTTTTTACAGGGAAGGGCCTATGTGACGCCTCAGGATATTAAAACCGTAGCTCCGGATGTCCTGCGGCATAGAATTATTCCAACTTACGAGGCCGAGGCCGAGGACATTACAACCGATCAGATCATTACCCGTATTTTTGAATCGGTGGAAGTGCCGTGACATCTCCTCATGCTTGATCCGGAATTCATCAAAAAAATAAGAAAGATGCACATAAAAACCGGCCGGATGGTCAACACCATGATGGCCGGACAGTACCGTTCCGTGTTCCGTGGGGCCGGAATCGAATTTGAAGAAGTTCGGGAATACAGCCCCGGTGATGAAGTCAAGAGTATCGACTGGAAGGTGTCGGCTCGCATGGGCAGGCCCTACATCAAGCTCTACCAGGAAGAGCGGGAACTGGTCGTGATGTTGATGGTGGACATGAGCGCTTCGGTCAAATTCGGTACGTCCGATGCGGTCATGCGGGAAATTGCCGCTGAAATCGCCGGCGTGCTGGCCTTTAATGCCGTCAAAAACAACGACAAGGTCGGGGCTGTCCTGTTTACCGATCAGGTGGAAAAATACATTCCGCCCCAAAAAGGGTCGGCCCATGTATGGCGTGTGATCCGTGAAATTTTTTCATTCAGACCCGAAGGGCGCGGGACCGATATTCGAAGCGCGGTGAACTATCTGTCGAGAGTCTGCCGGAAAAAAACCGTCTCCTTTCTGGTTTCCGATTTTCATTCCGCGAACTATATAAAGGAACTGAAAATCGCCTCCAGGAAACATGACCTGATCGGGATTGTTCTGTCGGATCCGGGTGAATTTCAACTGCCGGAAGCGGGAATCGTGACGGTCAAAGATTTTGAAACCGGATATGTTACGGTATTGGATGCATCCGACTCCGGGACGCGAAAATCGTTCGAAAAATTAAAGCTCAGACAATACAGAGATACACTGTCACAAATGAAAAGAGCCGATATCGATTACATCGAAATCAATACAAGGGAGTCGGTGACGGAACCGCTGGTCCGATATTTTCGTCTCAGGGAAAGACGACAGGGATAAGATGGGACGCCTCGTATGATCAAGGAATTCATGATAAAATCGCATGTGAATTTTCGAAAAATCATGTGGGTCGTTGCCGTGATCGCTGTGATTTCAAGCCCGTGTGTAGCGGTCTGGTGTGAAACCGCATTGCCCACGACCCCGGACAGCCTCCAGCTCGAACCTGAAAGCAATACATCCGGTTCGGGACGGCAAATGACGGATATCATGGATATAAAGCCCAATTTAGCTATCGGTTATAATCCGGATATCTTGTTTTATGCTCTGATTGCAGGGGGCATCCTTCTGACGGTTGCACTGATCACGGCGGTCGTGCTGATTTACAGAAACAAACGAAAAAATTCCAAAGCGCAGGACATCACGGCCTGCCTGCCGGCGGATGAGGAGGCGTTTCAGCTCCTGAACCGGGTAAAACCCCTGATCGAATCTGACGGAAGGATGTTTTACTTTCAACTGTCCGCGATTTTCAGGGGGTATATTGGGAAACGGTTTCATGTCGATGCATTGGAAATGACGACCGAAGAGCTTATGCCGTGCATGTTGCGGCTGGATATCGACGGGAGCCTTCAGCAGGGGGCGCGAGAACTCCTGATGGCCGGTGACCCGGTCAAGTTCGCCGGCAAAATTCCTGAAACCGGACGGATGAGAACTCATCTCGAGTTTGCGGAAACGTTTGTAAGAAAAACCCGGGAAACAGCCGTGAGTCGTGAGTCGTGAGTTGAGAGTCGAAAGTCGTGAGTCCGGAGTCGTGGGTCTTTGTATCCCATTGTCTGCCGGGTTTGGCTCTGCGATCTCTGTACCTCGGGAGAGCGAAGCGAACGGGCGGTAAAAAAGCACAAAAGAAATGAGTTGATGGCTGAACTCGAACACATAACCGATGAATATCCGATCCCGGAAACAACCTGCCGGGTGGAAAACACCATAAACAAAAGCCGGTTTATTGCCACTATTTCAAGAGCCCGGACATGTGAGGAGGCCGGATCGCTTATCGAGGCGATCAAAAAACGGTTTTCCGATGCGAATCACAACTGCTGGGCGTATGTGGCAGGCCCTCCGGGAGATTCTCTGCATGCAGGCATGAGTGATGATGGAGAGCCCCGCGGGACGGCGGGGCGACCGATGTTGAACACTCTGCTGCATTCCGATGTCGGCGAGGCGGTCATTGTGGTGACCCGATACTTCGGAGGGGTGAAACTCGGAACCGGCGGGCTGGTCCGCGCCTATACGACATCGGCGCAACAGGCGCTTGCATCGGTGCCGCTCGTTGTCAAGACGATAACGAGTCGGGTTGAAATGGTTCTGGATTATGGCGCCATAGCGCCAATCCGGCGCCTTGCCGCATCCTGTGGAGCCGTCCTGGTCGAGGAAAAATACGGCAGCGGAGTGGAATTCGTTTTCGAAGTGCCGAAGCATCTGGCCGGTCGGTTCGTATCCGAAGCGGCTGCTTTTGCAACCTTGCGATAATAAATCATCATGTTTAGATTTGCTGATCCATACGCATTTTTATGCCTGTTGGCGCTTCCGGCAGCAATGTATGTCTGGAAAAAACGCCGGAAGTATCCTCAGCTCTGCGCGGCAAGCCTGTCCGGTGTTGCGGATATTCGCCGTTCCGCCGTATTGAGGCTTTGCTGGATTGTGCCTTTCTTAAAATATGCCGCGTTCGTTTTGCTGGTCATCGCCCTGGCCCGTCCTCAATGGGGTACCCGACAGATCAGCATGAAAACGGAGGGAATCAACATCGTTATGGCGGTCGATCTGTCGGAAAGTATGGCGGCGCTGGACTTCAAACAAAAAGGGGAGATCGTCAACCGTCTGGAAGCGGTTAAGGGCGTTGTTCAGGAATTTGTCGGCAAGCGAACCGGCGACCGCATCGGCATGGTGGTATTTGGTTCACATGCCTACACCCAGGTACCGTTGACCCGGGATTATGCAACCATTGTGTCGATTCTGGAACGACTGAGCATTGGTTCGGCCGGAAAATCCACGGCAATCGGCGATGCGATCGGCATTTCGCTCAAACGACTGGAAGATATCCGGAGTAAATCCAATGTGATCATTCTGTTGACCGACGGGCAGAGCAATTCCGGTGAGTTTTCACCCGGTGCGGCCGCTGAAATTGCCGTGATAAAGTCGGTACGGATCTATACGATCGGCGTTGGAAGTCGCGGCAGAGCCCCGTTTCTGATAAATGATCCGGTATTTGGGCGGCGGTATGTCTATCAACAGGTGGATATCGATGAAACCACGCTGAAGGATATTGCCCGAAAGACCGGTGGGTTGTATTTTCGAGCGGAAAATACTGAAGGATTGCAACGCATCTACGACACCATCGATCAGCTGGAAAAAACCGAGGTGAAAGTGAAAACATACGCGGAATTCAGTGAACTGTACGGCTGGTTTCTGCTTCCGGCGATAGTCCTGCTCATGCTCCGTATTATTCTGATCAATACGAGATTTTTGAGGATTCCATGAAATTTTCACATGTGGAAATGCTGTTTTTCATATGGTCCGTGCCGCTGATGCTGCTGGTATACATTCTGGGAATGAGAAAACGGCGTCGGGTACTGGACCGATTTTCCACCCGAAAGGCGCTGGCGCATATTGCTCCGGGTGCCGGCGGCCGGCAGCGATGGATCAAAGCGTTTCTGATGCTGGGCGTGCTCCTGTTTACATCCGTTGCGCTTTCAGGACCCCGGTACGGCTATAAGTGGAAAGAGATCGAGCGTAAAGGGATTGATATCGTCATCGCCCTGGATTGTTCCAGAAGCATGCTGGCCAATGATGTTCATCCCACTCGTCTGGATCGTGCCAAACGTGAAATAATCGATCTGCTCAACCTGCTGCAGGGCGATCGCGTCGGGTTGACGGCGTTTGCCGGCACGGCATTTCTGCAATGTCCTCTGACGCTTGATTACGAGGCGTTTAATCTGTTTTTAAATTCATTGACCCCGGATTTTCTGCCGGTGGGGGGGACAGATCTCTCAATGGCCGTTGAAACGGCCCGATCGGCTTTCAACCCGGAAGATCGTTCCGATAAGGCCGTCATTTTAATAACCGACGGAGAACGTACCGGGCCTGATCCGACAGCGGCCGCCGAGAAACTCAAAAAGGACCGGATAAAATTGTTCTGTATCGGTGTCGGCAAGTCGGACGGGGTCCCGATACCGGATCCGAGCGGCGGTTTTCGAAAAGATGCCTCCGGAAACATCATTATGACCCGTCTGGATGAAACGACCCTGAAATCGATATCCACCCTGACCGGCGGCACGTATGTCCGTTCGGTTGCCGGTGATATGGATCTGGACGTGATATATACAAAACGGATTCGAGGGGACATGGAAGCCTCAACCCTTTCGTCCGGGAAAAAACAGGTCTGGGAGGATCGATACCAATGGGCGCTTGTGTTGGCCCTTGTTCTGTTTATCATCGAAATGTTCGTTTCCTCCGCAAATAAATCGGCGGCTGTACTGCTGGTCGTCTTGTGCCTTTTATCGTTTCATATCCCGAACGCGCAGGCTGAAAGTTTCAACTCCTGTGTGCAGGAAGGGCAGAAAGCCTTTGACGCAAATGAGTATGAAAATGCGCTCAAACATTTTATTGGCGCTCAGTTGAAGGCCCCGGAACGAGCCGATGTCAATTATAATATCGCCAACACCTATTATCGCCTCGAGGATTTTGAAACCGCGCAGCACCATTATCAGCAGGCCATCGACAGTAGTGAAGACCCGAAATTGAAGCAAAAAGCCTTTTACAATCTGGGCAACAGCCGTTACCGGATGGGTCGATTGAAAGATGCGGCAGCCTCCTACGAAAAGGCTCTGGAACTGGACCCTGATGATTCTCAGGCCAGGGCGAACCTGGAATATGTTAAAAAGGTCATGAAGCAGCAGAAAAAACAGGCGCTTTCCGCTTCCGCCAACGGCGAAAACAATCCGGATCCATCGGAAGCCGGCAAGGATAAAAACAATCCGGATTCAACATCAAATCCGTCAGATAAAACATCGGAGCAAGCCTCTTCCGAACCCGACGGACAAAAGAAATCGGATAAAAACGACGTCCCGACGTACGGAGACCGGATGGAAAACGATCCGGACCGGGAACATCCTGAAACTTCCGCCGGCACCCGTAATGATTCTGAAAAAAGTGAAAACGAAAATTCACCGACCCCGGGAAGGGGCGGAAATACATCGAATTCTGATACCGATAAAAAAGATGCAGACCAGGCCCGACGGCTCCTCAATCGTCTGAAAGACGAACCCGGACGGGCCATGATGCCGATCTACCAAAAACAGCGTGTGGAAAAAGACTGGTAATCCGTTTATGGATGCATATTTACTGAAAAAAAACCCCGGACTGCCGGCGATCGTAATGCTTGTGGTCATGCTGATGGTGCCGGTATCCGCGGGTGCGCTGGATGTCCAGGCGCATGTGGACCGCAGCCGAATATCCTTGAACGAATCTCTGAACCTGACCGTCTCGCTGAGTGGTGGAGAGGGGACCGTGGATTCCTCATCCATCGTGGATTTTCAGGTGGTTTCCCGGGGCACCAGCACCCGTGTGCAGATCGTCAACAGCCATGTCAGTAAAACAACCGTCTATCAATACGTACTGATTCCGCAAAAAGTCGGGAAATTTACCATTCCGCCGCTGCCGGTAATGTCGGGAGGGCATGCATACCATACGCGGCCGATTACTGTTGAAGTTACCCAAACATCCGTGAATAAAGCAGACGGTAATCGGGATGTATTTGTGACGGCCGAAGTATCAAACGATTCTCCCTATGTCGGACAGCAGATCTGTTATTCGTTTCGGTTGTACCACGCGGTGTCCATATCCAATGCCAGACTCCAGAAACCGGAGTTCAGCGGTTTTAATGCAAAGGAAGTCGATGACAGCCGAACGTACAACGCCGATATTTCCGGAAGGTCATACAATGTGACCGAATTGGATTATGTGCTGATCCCCATTACAAGCGGTCGGATGACTATCGGACCCGCGGTGTTGAGCTGTGATGTACAGATTCGTCAGGGCGGCGGTTATGCGTCACCCTTTGATTCCTTTTTTGGCGGCGGTCAACGGGTGCAGAGAGTATTCAGCACGAATTCTCTGACCGTAACCGTCAGTGCGTTGCCGGATTCTCCCGGAAACGTTCCGTTTTCCGGGCTGGTAGGAGAGTTTTCTCTTGATGCGTCACTTGAATCCGATACCATCGCTGCCGGAGATTCAACCACACTGGCCGTTGTCTTTCAGGGAACCGGCAATATTATGGACGTGGAAGAACCTCGAATCCAGGCTCCTGAAGGATTCAAAGTTTACAGTGACAGCCCGGAAGAACATATAAATTTTGATTCCAGAGGGTATTCCGGGAAAAAAACGTTTCGAAAGGCCCTGGTCGCGACCAAAGAAGGGGCTTTCACCATTGCCCCGATACGAATGAGTTATTTTGATATCGGTGAACGCACGTATAAAATTCTGGAAACGCCCCCTCTCAAGCTAAAGGCTGTCCCCCCGGCGGATGCTGAGATGCCGATCATTATGGAAACTTCGGAAGCCGAGCCGCCCCGGATTCTGAAAAAGAAAAAAGTCGAATTTACCGGCCGGGATATTTTGTCCCTCAAAACCGAGCCCGACGTGATGACCCATTCATCGGTTATGCCTTTGACTCGATTTGTCGTGTTATTGCTCATACCGTTTTTAATATGTGTGGGAATTCACGTCGCATGCGTCGTCGGGAAATCGTCAAACGATCCGCAACGAGAGATGGCCGAACGAGCTCGTCGTAACCTTAGACAGGCATCGGATGCTCGAATCGACTTGAAAGAATTTCTCGGATGCCTGTATAAGGCGCTGATATCGGCGGTTTATTCCAGAACCGGTTCCAGGGGTGAATCCCTGACGTATCAGGAGGTCGATGCATTTTTAAAATCCGGCGGCTGCAGCGACACCCTTTCCGAACGTGCGTCCCGGCTGTTGAAGGACATTGAATTCGCCCGATACGGAGGTACGGAGATGGACGCCGCCGCCCGCACGAAACTTCTGGGAAAAACCCGGCAACTGATCAGGGATCTGCAACGACGATGATAAAACGAATAATTCCTTTTATGGTTCTTTTGACGGTGCTTTGTTCATCTGCCGCCCGGGCAGGTGAAGTGTCGCACGCCTTTGTTGACGGCATTAAATTTTATAACGAAAAGCAATACGCGCTTGCGGTTGCCGAATTTAAAAAAATTGCCAATGCCGGTATACGCAACGGAAAACTGTTTTACAATATTGCCAATGCGTATCTGAAAGACGGCGATATCGGAAATGCCGTATTGTGGTATCAAAGAGCCCTGCGCTATATGCCGGAAGATCCGGATTTGAATTTTAATCTGCAATACGCCCGTTCTCTGGTAAAAGATCAGCCGGAGGACAGGCAGAACCCGATATTACAAATTCTTTTTTTCTGGAAAGATATGTTCAGTCGAACCGCCATCCAGTGGATCGCGCTGGTGTCGAATCTGTTATTCTGGGGATTGACGGCTCTGAAGAGAATTTATCGAAGCGGGGCCCTGAAACTGCCGGCCGTTGCGGCTCTGATCGTAATGATTGTGTTTACCCTCACCAGCCTGTATCAGTTTTACGAAGAAAAATATGTAAAATTCGCTGTGGTGCTTCCTGCCAAGGTTTCCATACGGTCCGGACTGACACCGGATTCCACTGAACTGTTCGTTCTGCATTCCGGATCGAAAGTCAGAGTGGATAAACAGCAGTCCGGGCATTGCCGTATTCGATTTTCCGATGAAAAAATCGGATGGATCGATGCGGATGACATCGGATTGATCTAAGGCGGGCTTTGCCCGCAACCCAATTCTCTTGGAATTGCATTTAAAAAAACCTTTTAAATTCTACCGCCCGTTCGCTTCGCTCTCTCGAGGCACAGAGAACGCAGAGCCCATAATCGCCGTCGAAGGGCTCTGCGTTCTCCGCGTCTCGAGAGAAGCGGGCGGTAAATATATCCGGTAAAAAATCCTTGTTTTTTTTGACGGTCTTTAATGGATAAGGCACTAAAAAAGCATTGTGATATCCACATTATTCAAACTATAATTAAAAAGATTTCAATCTCCGGTGTTTTTTAGATAAATCCCTTTCTGATCCAGCCAAACCGAGAAAAAATTTTTAATTTGTTGTGTTCTTCACGTCGGGGCCCTAAGAGAGAACCCTTTTCATATCCATTAAAAAGGAGAATCGTCCATGATACTTAAAGGGAAAAAAATGATTGTTCTGGCAGAGCAGATGTTTCATGATCTTGAATTCTGGTATCCATATTATCGGCTTCGTGAGGCCGGAGCCCATGTGGTTGTGGTGGGTTCGGGAAGTGCGTCCGAATATGCCGGTAAATTCGGCACAACGGTTCATGTGGATTTCAAGGCGGAACACATTTCTCCGGTTGATTATGACGGGATGGTGATACCCGGCGGGTATGCCCCCGACATCATGAGACGGCATCCGTCCATGGTCCGGCTTGTCAGGGATTTCCATTCGGCCAGAAAAATTGTGGCCGCAATCTGTCATGCCGGTTGGATGCTGGCCTCAGCCGGAATTGTCAAGGGGCGAACCGTTACATCCTTTTACTCCATCAAAGATGACCTGATTCATGCGGGCGCCAACTGGGTGGATGAAGAAGTCGTTGTGGACGGAACCATCATTACCAGCCGAATGCCGGATGACTTACCGGTATTTATGAGAAGTATTCTGTACGCGCTGGAGTAAACGCGGACTGAATCAAAATGGGTTCAACCTGGGGTTGAATGCTTTCTATGGTTGCTTTATATATAATAATTTGATAGCGTTAGCCGATTAAAAAAGTATTTCACGTCATCAAGGCATATAAAAGCGTTTGCAGGAATTTTTATTAAAATCGTTTGAAGGAAGTATGTCAAAGGGATAACGAATGCCGCAGAAACATAGTATTAAAACGTTATTTAAGGAAAAGAAAACGCTCCTGATCATCATTGCGGTCGTTCTTTTTTTATTGGAGCTGGAAATTTTTGCCGTTGCCGTTGTAAAATCCGGAACCCGGGGATGGCTTCAGGTAACGGACCAACAGGGAAACATTATTCATGAAGCAGAGGGATATTCACTGACCGATTTTGAAAAAGAAAGATTTGAAAAAATATTTGGCTCCCTGGATAATTATCAGGTTAAACTGCTTAAAAAAGAAATACCGTTTCCTTTCCGGGCATGGTTCGTAGCGGCGGTCGGTTTGCCGATGGGAATTATCCTGTTGTTCAGCTTTATCGTTAAGGCTTATATGACCGTGGTTTACGGCGACGAAGAAAAAAAAGAAAATCACGGCAAGGAAGAAAAAGAATACGACACCCGGTTTGAAAAGTTGATTGCCAAAATCAGCAACCTGAATATATTTGTAATCGGTGCGCTTGTCCTTATGGGGATTGTCGCATACTGGGTCATTCCAAATGTGATAACCTATATCGGGAAAATCGGCATAGAAACCTTTGCCCGGCACAAGTGGGTGTTCCTGGGAATTGGGCTGGTACTGCTGGGTATCATTGTCTGGATAATTTATTTGAGATATCTACTGGCCAAAAAGGCCATCGAAAGCCAGACGGACGTCAATAAATTTCGAATGGAACTTGAAATGATCAAAAGCGGGGAAATGGCGCCGCAGATCGAATACCGTGAAGGCAGCGATACACAAGAAGCCGAACCGGCAGAATGGAGTGAAGCTTCCGTTACTGAAGATCCGACTGATTTAAAGGAAAGAAATCCCAATATGTGATAAGCATTTCCAAATACGATGATTTGATCGGAATCTCGTGCACTTATCTCATTCTGAACCGGGCATCGAACGCTGAAACGCTTTATGAGAATTGTCACAACGCACAAAAATACGGATTTTGACGCCCTGGCATCCGTGATTGCCGCAACCATCATATATCCGGATGCCATTCCGGTTCTTCCTGCGATTGTAAATCCGAACGTAAAGGCATTTTTGTCCCTCCACAAAGACATATTCAATCTATATGCCCCCAATGAAATTGATCTGGACAAGGTAAAAACCCTGATTGTGGTGGATGCAAACAACTGGTCTCGACTTGATCAAAAAATTCAGCCGTTAAGGCAGCGGGATGATCTTGAGATTCTCATATGGGATCATCATATGAAAAATATGGATATTTCGTCTTCATGGATGTGCCGTGAGGAAATGGGTGCCAATATCACTCTGATGATCCGACGTCTGAAAGCCGAAAACAAATCCCTGACACCCATGCAGGCCACGCTGTTTCTGACCGGACTGTACGAAGATACCGGCAACCTGACATTTTCTTCCTCCAAAGCCGAAGATGCATCGGCCGCAGCGTATCTTCTTAGAAACCGTGCGGATCTGAAAATTTTGGGGTCGCTTCTGCGCCCGGTCTATGGTGAGCGACAGAAGCAGATTCTGTTCGAAATGCTTAAAACCGAAAAACGTACGAAGTTAAACGGTTATCGCGTTTCGTTTAACGCGGTTTCCATCACCGGTCATGTCGGCAATCTGTCGCTGGTGGTCCAGATGTATAAGGAGATACTGAATGTGGATGCAGCATTCGGAATTTTTGATATTACCGATAAAGACAAATGCTGTATCATCGGGCGCAGTGACACGGACGGTATCAATATCGGAGCCATAATGAGACAGCTCGGGGGGGGAGGTCACCCCGGGGCCGGTTCCGCCATGCTCCGGCATGTAATGGTAGAGGATATTCAGAAAAGAATCATCCATATTATCGAAAAAGGTCAGAAGCCCTCACTTCTGATTTCAGATTTGATGACCTGTCCGGTCTTTTCCGTCACTTCCGATACTCCCATGGAAACCGTCGCGTTCATGCTTCGGGAAAAGGGATGCACCGGAGTCCCTGTAATTAATGACGGGCGGATTGTCGGGATCATTTCCCGACGCGATTTTCGTAAGGTGCGAAAAGATTCCCAGCTCAAAGCCCCTGTCAGGGCGTATATGAGCACCAACGTCATCAAGATCGAGGCCGACAAAAGCCCGATGCAGGCCGTAAACCTGATGGTACGTCACGATATTGGCCGACTGCCCGTTATTTCAGACGGCAAACTCGCCGGCATTATCACCCGTTCCGACGCCATGGTATTTTTTTACGACATGCTGCCGGACTGATTTTCTGTGGCTTGCCAACTTCCATAACCACCACTGAAAAATCAATACAATTTCCTTCTAAAAACAGGAATTACCCGATAGGCTTATACCTTTTTTTAATGGTAAGTATTGTTCAGCATTTATTTAAGATCTGCTGAATTGGAAAAAATACGACCAATGGTTGGCGAACCGCCGTCTTATAATTTGTGAACGTTGGTTGTCCGGCGGCGTAATTTCGAACAACGTTCATTCACAGAGAGGGATAAGATATGAATATCTATGTCGGTAATCTGGACTATGGTGTTACGGAAGATGAATTGAGAGACGCGTTTTCCCGGTTTGGAACCGTGGATACGGTAAGTATTATCACGGACAGATTCTCAGGTCAGTCAAAAGGATTCGGATTTGTCGAAATGCCCGATGATTCGGAAGCTGAAGAGGCCATAGAGGCTTTGAACGGGACTCCCATCAAGGGCCGCGATGTCAAGGTCAATCAGGCACAACCCCGCGGCGACCGCTCCCGCCGCGGCCGGCGATACTGATATACGAATTGATATGCCCTGTCAGAAAAATACGCTTTTTCCGTATTATTGCCGGTAAGATGCCTGCCTCATCATCAATGTCACTCATCTCGTGATCTGATTTTTCTAAAAATAATTTCGGGGATGGCGTCCAACGGCAAAACTTTGTCAACAGCCCCGCGCTTGATGGCTTCATGCGGCATGCCGAAAACAACGCACGAGCTTTCATCCTGAGCAATGGTAAAAGCGCCCGCCTGTTTCATTTCCAGCATACCTCGGGCCCCGTCGTCACCCATGCCGGTCATGATGACGCCGATGGCATTTGCTCCGGCATAACGTGAGGCTGAACGAAACAATACATCAACCGATGGACGGTGTCTGCATACCAGTGGCCCATGCCGGATCTGCACATAATAACGGGCACCGCTTCTTTTAAGTAGAAGATGTCGGTTACCGGGGGCTATCAACGCTCTGCCGCGCAGTAAGCTGTCCCCATCGGAAGCTTCCTTGACCTCTATTCTGCAAAGGCTGTTCAGGCGTTTGGAAAATGAACTGGTAAATTGTTCCGGCATATGCTGTACGATGATGATCCCCGGAAAATCCTGAGGCAATTTTTCCAGAAAGACACGCAACGCTTCGGTACCTCCCGTCGAAGCGCCTACGGCAACGACCTTTTCAGTAGTTCGAACCATCGCTTTCCCGTCCTGACGGGAAATGACTGCATCTGCGGTCAGTTTCCCTTCAACTTTACGGGGAGATTCGTAAAGATTTTTTAACCGTGCCCGGGAAGCTGCTTTTACGGCATCACAGATCCTGATTCGTGATTCTTCAAGGAATTTTCTGGTTCCGATTCTGGGTTTGGTGATGATGTCGACGGCACCGAGTTCTAATGCCCTCAGCGTCGTTTCACATCCCTTTTCGGTAAGGCTGGAGCACATCACTACCGGAATCGGGTGCTGTGTCATGATTTTATGAAGAAACGTAATGCCGTCCATCCGAGGCATTTCTATATCCAGTGTAATGACATCCGGGACCTGCTTTGCAATTTTTTCTGCTGCAATGAACGGATCGGAAGCCGTGCCCATAACCTGGATATCCCGCTCAGACTCCAGTATTTCTTTTATCGTTTGTCGGACAATCGCAGAGTCGTCTACGATCAGAACTGTAATTTTTTTTCGCATTTTTTTCCGGATCGATGGTACACGAATGTATGGGTTCGGGAATTCATGTTTTTTTGTATATGGTCGGTTCAACAGGATAAAAACGTGAATCAATTCCATGCAATGATTCAGAGTGCCCGAGAAGAAGGTAGCCGTCCGGCATTAACTGATCATAGAACCTGTCAATCAGTAGTTTTTGCATGCATCGATCAAAATAAATAATAACATTTCGGCAAAATATAATATCCATTTGATTGTGAATGCCAAAGTTTGTATCCAGAAAGTTAAGCCTGCGGAACGTAACGCATCTTCTGATTTCCGGAACAACGCGGTAATAGCCTGTCCTGGTTCCGATACCCCTCAGGAGATATTGCTGTCGAAATTTCATCGGAATCGATTTTATGGTGTCTTCCGAGTAAATTGCATTCACGGCGTTTGACAACATCCGCGTGGATATATCTGTTGCAAGGATTGAGAAGGCCGGGCCCGGATTCGAGTTCATGAAATCCGACAGTATCATTGACAGCGTATACGGTTCTTCTCCGCTTGAACATCCAGCACTCCAGATATTCAATTTATTACATCCGAAACGCGTTCGTTTCCGAATCAATTCCGGCAGTATTTTTTGAATCAGGAGCGTGAAATGCCGGGGTTCACGGAAAAACTCCGTTTTGTTGGTTGTTACGGCATCTAATAGTTGTGTTAATTCTTCATTTTTACCCCGGGAACTTTGCAGGTATTCATAATACCGGGAAAACGAAGTGATTCGCAGTTTCCGTAAACGTTTGGAAAGCCGCCCTGAAAGCATGATTTTTTTGACCGGTGTTAATTTGATCCCGCAGCAATCCTGGATGAGTTTGCTGAATTTACTGAATTCACGGTCTGTCATTTCCGGAAGATTCAAAAATATGCTTACCTTTTGCATTTATGCGGCATCGGGTTTGCGTTAAAATTTTACAAACCCGATGCCGCCGGGGGATAATTAAGTTGATTTACAGCGCAATGTTACATAGCGATCTCAAAACCGGAATCTGCACCGTTCGTCGATTGAACCTGTTTAGATTCATGAACAGCATCCAGTTCATTATAAGTCAGTACCCGGTCAATATCGAGAATGATCAGAAACTTGTCATTATCCTGTTTGCCCATTCCACGAATGAATTGAGTATTGACTCTGGTTCCGATTTTAGGCGGTGGTGAAATTTTTTCAGGATCGAGACTTATGACTTCCTGCACCGAATCGGCCAATGCACCCATTTGCAAGAGTTCTCCATCGATGACGATCTCTACAATAACAATGCAGGTATCCGCGGACTTTTCTATGGGGGGCAGCCCGAGCTTCAGGCGAAGATCAATTACCGGAACGACGTTACCGCGGAGGTTTATAACCCCTCTCATAAAAACCGGCATTCTCGGAACTCTTGTGATGGTGGTATAATCCAGTACTTCACGAACTTTAGAAATCTGGAGCGCAAATTGTTCTTCATCGAGTGTAAAGGTCAGATATTGAGCAGCTTCAGTGAACTCCTGTGAACTCATAACATATTCTCCTTCCCATGATTAGTATCGAGTAAACTCACTGTCATCGTTACTTTTCATGTTTAACGAAACCCCGGAAAGAGAAGGCTGCCGCTTTTTTAATGAATTTCCGGTTTTTTTACCCGGCATGACACCCGTATGTTTTTTTTCAGGGGCGAAAGATTTTTTCAGGCGAAGTTGTTCATGAGCCGAATTTTCGAATTGAGACACGTCAACTTTAAAAAATGATGCCGCTTCACGAAGATTGACGGCCTGGCTTGAAAGTTCTTCACTGGTAGAAGCCATCTGTTCAGAAGCACTCGCATTTTCCTGTATGACCTTGTCGAGTTGTGAGATGGCTTTGGCCACCTCTGAGATACCGTTCGCCTGTTCGGCACTGGATGCATTGATCTCCTGAAGCAATTCGGCAGTTTTCTGGATCTGGGGCACGATGTTTTCAATCAACTTGCCGGCCTTTTCAGAGATTTCAACACTGGATCCGGACAGATCCCCGATTTCCTGGGCCGCGGTCTGACTCCTTTCGGCCAGCCTTCTGACCTCTGCCGCAACAACGGCAAATCCTTTACCGTGTTCTCCTGCCCGAGCGGCTTCGATTGCGGCGTTTAGCGCAAGCATATTTGTCTGGCGAGCGATTTCTTCAATGATGCCGATTTTCTGAGCGATGCTTTTCATTGCCACAACCGTCTCACTGACCGATTTGCCGCCTTCCTTTGCATCGGCAGCCGCCCTGTCGGCAATTGCAGCGGTTTCATTTGCATTGTCCGCATTCTGAGCCACAGAACTGTTCATCTCATCCATTGAACTGGAAACTTCTTCGACATTTGCGGACTGCTCCGTAGCTCCCTGGGACATCTGCTCTGTAGCGGAACTCATCTGCTCACTGCCTGCCGCAACCTGTTCGGCCGCTGTCTGCATGTCGACCGCGATTCTGGTCAAATCCCTGATCATCTGCTGCATGGCCATCATGAGAAGATCCTGATCCGATCGTTTTTCAATATCGACTCTCAGATCCCCGCCCGCTATTTTTTGCGCAATATCCGTTATCTGATTCATGGAAACAATCAGTATATTCAGATTGTTTTTAAATTCGTTGAAGTCGCCCTTGTAATCATCCGTGATACTGGGAGGGATATCGCCCTTTGAAATACGGTCGACATATTCGGCCATGACGTTTAACGGAGCGATCAGTGCATCGAGGGTATCGTTGACGCCCTGAATCACGTCTTTGAATTTACCCTGGAACCGGTCGGCATTTGCCCGTATATCCAGTTTTCCCTGTTCGATCCCGTCCGCGAGCATCAGTGTGTCGTCGACCATACTCTGAATGGCTTCCATCATTTTGATGAACGTAGGGATGATCCTGTCATTTTCAGAACGTTTGCCGACGGATTTATAATTTTCCAGATCCTTCAGGTCGCCTTCGGAAATGTTGTTCAGGGTATCGGTGATATGAAGAAGTCTTTCGCGAAGCACGTTCGTGGCGTGTCCGACATCGGCAAAAAGTCCGGCATAACTTCCCTCGACTTTGCGTGTATGATCGTTTTCGGCCATGTGCTGGAGTATGTCATTGGTTTCAACCAGTCCCTGGAGTCCGTCAATGCACTGGTTCAGGTTGTTTTTGACTTCATTGAAATCACCCTGGTAGTCGTCCGTGATTTTTTGAGGGATTTCACCTTTGGAAATGCGGTCGACATATTCGGCCATGACGTTTAACGGAGCGATCAGTGCATCGAGTATTTCATTGATGCCCATCAATATTTCCCTGTCGGTACCGCTTGTCCGGCTGATGTCCGCTCGGGCGTCGAGATGACCGGCCATGACTGCTTCAAGCAGTTTGGCAAACTCCTGAAACATGATTGAATCCGTTAACGTTTCGGTGCTGCTTTCCGAAACAGCTGAATGGTGAGTGTCTTCACGGGTTGGTGCTTCGTTTGTGGAATTGTCGGATTGAGCAGAACGTTCGAAGATGTTTTTAGATAATTTACCTGTCATTGAGTAAGCCTCCGGTTTTGCTTTAAAGTCTGATACCGTTAATTTCCGTGATATTGTATTGAACTTTTGTAAAAAAATTAGTCACCTCTATTAATAAACCCGTCTCATGTTCGAAGGTCGGATCATGAATTTGCTTCCAGATTCATTTCATACCGCTTCTATCGAGGACTTCACGGGCCAGGCTGGAAAATTGTTCCGCGGATGTGGAGCTGGGTGCATATTCATATATGCTGTTCCCATGCGATGGTGCTTCGCAGAGTCTGACAGCTCTTTTTATTTCCGTTTTGAATACATGCCGGCCAAATTGAGATTTAACGATCTGAATCACTTTTCTGGAAGTTTTCAAATTACGGTTCACCATGGTAAAAACGACCCCCATGATACGGGTTTTAAGGTTAAATTCGGTTTTTAATCGCTCAAAGGTGTGTAACAGACTGATCATACCTTCCAATGCAAGATATTCTGCACTGAGGGGTATAATGATGCTGTCGGATGCCGAAAATGCATTGATAGTCAAAAGGGATATTGAAGGGGCGCAGTCCAGCATAATAAAGTCATATTTTTTTCGAATCGGATCCAATGATTTGAGCAGGGCCGTTTCCCTTGACGGCATATCGCCAAGAATCAGATCGGTGTTTGCCAGTTCCATCGAACCGGTTAGAAGGTCCAGACGCTCGATGTCCGAATGGCGAACAGCCGTTTCGACCGGCATTTTGTCAAAAATGACGTCGGCTATCGATGGACGCAGAAGATGATGGGCTATGCCAAGGGACAGAGAAGCGGATGCCTGGCCGTCCAGATCAATCAGGAGCACCGAATAACCGGCCATGGCAAGGGCGGCCGATAGATTGACACATGTTGTTGTTTTCCCCGTTCCACCTTTATTGTTCATTATGGCAATAATCATGCATAACTTCCTTATTCGGATGACCAATGTTCTCATGACTTGTCATGGGTGCGCCGGATGTGTGTGATGAACGGCTTCTGATCGATCGGGACCCTGACGTATGATTATCTTCGGCATGCTCAACAGCGCATTGGACCAATCCGGGGATGTCTATTATCAGTGCGATTCCGCCGTCTCCGAGAATTGTGGCGCCGGATATGCCGGCGGCATTTTGATAAATTCTGCCCAGAGATTTAATAACGGCCTGATGGTCGCCGATAATTTCATCGACAACTATGCCGATGCGCTGACCATCTGCATGGACGACGGCAATTTGTTCGAACGCGGGTCTGGGGCCTGAAATCGAAAATATTTCTCGCATGCGTACATAAGGAAGCAGTTCATTTCTGACATACATGACGTGGCTGTTATGAGCCTTTGCGATATCGGATTCCGAAAGCCCGACACATTCTTCGACCAGGGCCAGGGGCACTACAAACCGTTCCTGTTCGACTCGGACCAGGAGTCCGTCGATAATGGCAAGGGTCAACGGCAGGGTGATGGAGAAGGTCGTCCCTTTCATTTTACGGCTGGATATGCTGATACTGCCTCTCATATCGTCAATCGTTCGCTTTACCACATCCATGCCGACACCACGGCCCGATATGTTGCTTACGGATGTGGAGGTCGAAAAACCCGGAGCAAAAATAAATTTATACATATCGGACGCTTCAGTTTTTGATTCGGTATTGATCAACCCTTTTTCGATCGCTTTGGTTTCAATAGTTTCGGGATCGATGCCTTTTCCATCGTCTGCAATCGTAATGACCACATTGCCTCCGATATGTTCGGCAATCAGACGAATCGTTCCCTGACGTGGTTTGCCGGCGGTTTCACGTTCCTGAGGCAACTCGATTCCATGGTCAATACTGTTTCTGATCATATGAACCAGAGGATCGACCAGACGTTCCAGCACCGTCTTGTCCAGTTCGGTTTCTCCGCCTTCGGTTATCAGGCGGATTTCTTTGCCGAGTTCACTGGAAAGATCCCGTACAAGAAGTCTGAATCGGCTGAATGTGGTACCGATCTGAAGCATTCGGATATTCAGAACACAGTCGCGTAAATCCCCGGTCAATCGTTCAACAACTTCAATGGGATTCATCAGATCGACGTTGTTGACCGTGCCGGCCACCTGAGAAAGCCTGGCCTGTGTGATGACAAGCTCTCCAACCAGATTGATCAGATGATCAAGACGGTCCGCCGGTACACGGATACTTGGTGAAGTGGAATTTGCCTTGTTATTGGATAAATGCAGCTGTTCTTTCAGCGCGGATTCGATCTTGGGTGATGATACGAGACCGGATTCGACAAGTATCTCGCCGAATTTTTTTTGTTTTTTGAGTATGGCGTCGATTTGAGAAGGGGAGATGTCTCCTCGTTCGACAAGTATTTCACCGATCCGTTTTCGGATGTCCTCTGAATCTTCATTGGAACGGCAAATCTCATGAATCGTGACATCGCTCTTGCCTTCGACGAATATGAACGCATCCCTGATCGCATCCATCGGTTTTTGAGTCGTCAGGATGATATCCCAGAAGAGGTAACATGTTTCGAGATCAAGTTTGTCGAGTGGCGGGATATTTTCCGTCTGCGGAACGATTGTAATATTTCCCATCCCCCGAAGTTCCTCAAGTATTACACCGGGATCCGGTCCGGAGGAAAAAATGTCGACATGAGGACGAAAACGTATGCGAAAAATTGAATTGGTCTGATTGGTATAAAATTGCGTATCGACCTGATTTTGTGTCTCATTGGAAAGCGTTTGTGGATCATTATGATGAGTTGGCATCAGGAGTTGAAATTCTGAAACAATACCGTCGAGTTGCCCTGTATCCGGACTTTCATTTTCTGAAGAGCTGTCGAGCAACCGCTTTATCTGGTCCGAGGCTTCAAGGGTTAAATCAATCAAACGCTTATTGACCGGAATCCGGCCTTCACGCACAAAATCATATGCCGTTTCAATATGATGGGTAAATGAGGCTATTGTGTCGAAACCAAACATGGCGCCTGAACCTTTAATCGTATGCATGGCCCGAAACACGCGATCAATCAGGGATTTCGTTTCCGGTGCGTTTTCCAGCTCCATCAGCGCATTTTCCAGTTCCGTGATCAGTTCCTCCGCTTCTTCAACAAATACATGCTGCAGGTTCATGGATGAAATGCCGCTCCTTTTTGCGGTGTTATGTTATCGCTACTTTTTGTCAAAGACCGCCTTTACCAATCGCTCCTGTATTTTCAACGGTAAATATGGATTCCATGTTGAAACCCGATCGTTCGGCCGCATGCCGTAACGTATCGGAACACCCTGACACAACGATGGATTTTCCCTTCAGTCCGGCAGTGTGAAAAACTGAGATCAGAAGTTGAATGCCTGAGGTGTCACATTCGCGCACCTTCTCAAGATCCAGAACTAAATCGTTTCCGTCTGCCAGAGTGTCGAGTAGCTTCTGCTTGACCGATATAATTTCATACAGTTTTAAATTTCCTGCTATCTCAAGACGGACTGGATTTTTATTTTCGGTGGCTGTGGAACTCATGGTTTCTCCTGTTACGATGAGACATCGATGGGTTTCATGTTTCGGGTTTATGATATTGACATCGATGTACATGCTCAAAACGTGCCAGAGCTTAAATATGAAGATAAGTGTGAGACATACAGTTCAGTCAGTGCCCATCCGGAAACAGGATGGATTTTCCAGATTCAAGGAAATCAGAATTTTAACCGCAGGAATACATGGCGTATTATTGAGAAATAAAACATGCGTCTGAGGCGGGAATTGAGAAAAACGGACATTTCCGGATGGACGATGCTTAAGGGCGTTGTGGTGTGAAATTCGGTAGTATCATCAGTTAAAATTTGCATATTCTGCAAAAAGTTGCAGGCATAAAATACAAAAAATCATACATCTTAATCAGTAATCCGCCGTGAAAGAGACGCCTTTTAAAAAAATCATGACCCGCCTCAGAGATGAAAATAATTACAAAAGTTCAGGGGATTTCAAGCATACGTCTTCTGTAACGGAATGTTGAATAGTTGATATCAAGAAGTTGTGCGGCTCTGGATTCATTTCCTTTCGAAAGTTTCAACGCTTTGCTGATGTATTTTTTTTCTATGGATTTCATAACGGAATCAAGCTGAATACCATTTAACGGGTTTAAACCCGGGACGTCCTTGTTGCAGGTCTCTTTATCATTATCCCAAAAAACAGGTGCTTCAATTACAAGATGCTCACGGGTTATAACCGAATCATTTGTAATAAGGGCCGCCTGTTCGATCATGTTCCCCCTGTGTCAGGATAGTTGTCACCTCGAAGCTGATGAAGTGCTCTGTGGGTAGTTCATACTCTTTCCCGCCCATAAAAGGGGGGAAGAGTATGGGCTAT